>Ga0265294_10000395_pt1 | contig 58478 bp, 45 predicted proteins | sample MunlanPumphouse3_FD_192504 | JGI IMG/M metagenome (GOLD analysis project Ga0265294, IMG submission 192504) | Groundwater microbial communities from a municipal landfill in Southern Ontario, Canada - Pumphouse #3 | ecosystem: Environmental > Aquatic > Deep subsurface > Groundwater | place... | reverse complement strand
AACATCATACATGGCACGGATCATGGCGTCCAGCTTGGCTTCCGGGGACTGATCTTCCTGGGTGCCGACATGGTCCAGGCTGATCAGCAGATACTGGAGGATTCTCAGGGAAAGGGAGGCATACAGTTCCTCTTTGTTCTTGAAATAAAGATAGAGGGTCCCCGGACTCAGCTCAGCCTCCTGGGCGATGTCTTCCATGGTGGATTTGTTGAATCCCTTGTCGGAAAATACCCTTTTGGCGGCCACAATGATCTGCTGTCGTCTGCGTTCGCGTTCTCTTTCTTTGCGTTCCTGTATTCCCATGATGCGTCAAATCCTGAATATTGGATTAATGAATTGTTGACATATATTGAATATTGATTGTTTGCTGACAATTATGCAATCTTTTTTAAATTTTGGTTTCATATCATATTTTCGAAAAATTGAAAACCCAATGAAAAGCCCGCGCGCATTCCCAAGAATTCCGGCGCCTGTTTTAAGAATCAGCCGGCAGCATGCCAATCGGTCTCCGGCTGATTGCGCCTGTGAAATGCGAAAAGCAGTCAGAATCAATATTTCAGAAATAAACAATTAAGTCAATAAGTTAAACTGATAAATAATCTTACCGAATGGCCTCTCTCGCGATACGGGCCAATGCAGACATCAATTCAAATACACCGAAATCTTATCCTTCCGGGCATCCACATGCTGAACCACCACCCGGATCAAGTCTTCCGGCCGCAAAGAGATGTTTGCCGGTACGGCAAGATCGCATTCGATCATGTAGTCTGTCAGCAGAACCGAATATCCGTTGCGGCGCCTGGCCAGGACCAGGGCGGGTTCCTTTTCTCCTTTTCGGGATTCCAGGCGCTTAAGCAACCAGAAGCGTTGGCGGCTGTACTGGATGCGGCCCACTGCGTTGACGGGTTCTTCCAGCATCTGAATAATCCGGTCAACCTCTTCGTCTGTATAGGGAGATTCAAGCCCCAGAGCGGCACGGATCTGACGCTGGGTGATCAGATCGGAATATTTTCGAATCGGCGATGTGGCGGTTGTATAAGCATCAAGTCCCAAGCCTGAATGGGGCTCCGCATTCCGGCTCAAGAGAAACCGGTTCAAGAGCTTGCGCTGCATCCAATTTTGGAACAGATCATCGCTGATTCCTTTGAACAAACGATCCCGTGGAGCAGGCTGGCTCCGGAAAATGGCCGGCATCTGCCGATCGGACAAAAATCGAGCCATCAGCCAGTTGGCCAGGATCATCATCTCGGAAACCAGCATGCGGCCCGGGCTTTCCCGGTTGACCCTGCTCAGGACCAGTTCTCCGTCCTCATCGATCCAGATATTGATTTCGGGAAGACTGATATGAACGGCATCCTTCTGTATCCGGCTTTTCCGAAAGGATTCGGCGAGCCTGTGAAGCGCTATGATCTTGGGGTCAATGTCTGAGGTGAGGTTGACCTCGTAATAGGTCAGCTGACGGCGAATTCGAATCAGGCTTGGGAATATTTCGTAATCCAGGACTTCGGCCTGAGGCGTCAGCCGGGCCATCAAACTGATGGCGGGACGGACTTTTCCGGCTTTCAGGCTCATCTGGTCTTCGGCCAGGACAGAAGGAACCATGGGAATCCTGCAGTCCGGCATGTAGATAGAGCTACCCCTGGTCCGGGCCTCCTGATCGATCGGATCATTTTTCTGAATGAAATGGCCGACATCGGCAATGTGCACGCCCAGAAGATAGTTGTCGCCGGTTTTTTCAATGCTCAGGGCATCATCAAAGTCCAGTGTCGCCTGGCCGTCAATCGTCATCAGGTCCATGCCGGTCAGATCCCGCCGGTCGTCGGCCGGCGGTTTCGATCTTCTGAGCAAATTTTGCGCTGCCTCCAATACCGGTTCCGAAAATTCAACGGGAATTTTAAACCGGTATAGATCGGTATTTTCCGTTTCAGACCATACCCCGACTTTTGTCAGAAAATCGAAAACAGTTTCGTTGTCGGTAATGCCCGCACGGCTCATGACAGCCCTGCCCAGTTCCCAATGCGGACTTTCTTTTTCAAACAAAAAACAGGAACGCAGGATGTCGATGTATTTTCGTGCATCCGGCGGTGCTGAAACGATTTTTCCTTCCAAAACAGTCTGAAACCATTCACCGGCTTCCTGTATCATCTGGTTTCGTCGGGCCTGTTCCTGCTCGCGGAGGATAATGGCCTGCACCTGTTCAGGAGTATGGGGGAAGAAGCTGTCCGCGTTGAACTTGAAATATTTCCGGTTCCGAAAGAACGCACGAAGCACGGCGGATTCATGATCATCGGTGGGGTTGTTCGGAAAGCAGAAGGCTGTCATGGTGGCCAGGTCGATCCATTCCTGTTCGGTATTGAGCACCTCCCAGAGTTCCCGAATGTCGATCTGCGCAACCAGGGCGTCCCTGCGCCGGGATGATTCTTTGAGCAGATCCACGGTGCGAGTGCGACCCAGGCTCAGGTCAAGCCGGGATCCGCTACGGTGAACCAGACGGCTTTCAGAAAGGTTGACCTCGCGATCGTTCTCGTTCAGAAGGCGAAGACGCGGCGGGTTCACTTCAGTAACCACGGCGCAAAGTATTTTTTGCCGGTCGATATATTCTACAAGCTGGCCGAATTCCATAGTCGTTATTCATAGCAACGGGCCGTTGGAAAGTCAATGTAAGCAATCAAACGAATTTCGTTTTTTGAATACGGCCGTTGACCGTCAATGCGGTTTTAGTGTAAGAATAGGCTCTGAAGATAGGCGGCATCCTGAGTCATCGGCCCTTGGCCCGCATTAAACAAGACGAGCATGCAATTTGCTTTTCCCTCTATTGCCGGCGCCATAGGGTGGAGGGAAAAGCCCGATAAAACAGCACCGCGGTGATCATCGTTTTCGAAAAAGGCCGGTCGTGAAATCCTTATCCCTGATCTTGCCATATTTTGTCGAGCAGCGGTTGCAGATTTTTTGCGGCATTTTCTGCCTGATCGCCGTGGACTTCCTTCAACTGTTCATTCCCCGGATCCTCAAACGGGCCGTTGACGATCTGACGCTTTTTACCGCCGGCGCGAGCGTTCTGATGCGCTACGCTCTGTACCTGGCTGCGATCGCGCTGTTGATGAGCGTGTTTCGTTACGGCTGGCGCCGGTGCTTGATCGGTTTTTCCCGCCGGGTGGAAGAAGGTTTGAGAAACCAGCTGTTTTCCCATGTACAGCATCTTTCGGCCGAGTATTTTCAGGAGGTAAAAACCGGGGATCTGATGGCGCACGCCACCAACGATATTCAAAACGTACGCATGGCCATGGGAATGGGGCTGGTGGCCCTGACGGATGCAGTGGTTCTCGGCACGGCCGCCGTGGGATTCATGGCCTTCATCAACGTCCGGCTGACGCTTTTTGCGCTGATTCCCGCACCGTTCATCATCTTCGGCACGCGGATTTTCAGCCGGAAAATGCATCGGCGCTACCTCGGCGTGCAGCAGGAATTTTCGAATATCACCGAAGCTGTCCGGGAGCGGTTTGCCGGCATCCGCATCATCAAGGCGTACAACCGGAAGGCCGATGAAATCCGGCGAATTTCGGAAATTTCCCGTTCCTATGTGAAAAGCAACATGAACCTGGTACGACTCACCGGCTCCTTTTTCCCGCTGATGATGTTTTTTTCCAACCTCAGCCTGGCGCTGGTCTTTTTTCTCGGAGGCCGCCAGACCATCAGTCTGGAGATCAGCCCCGGCGATTTCGTAGCCTTTATCAGCTATATCGGTCTGCTGACCTGGCCGATGATGGCCATCGGCTGGGTGACGAACCTGATTCAGCGGGGAAGAGCCTCCATGGACCGTCTTCAGATCATCTCGCAGACCCGGCCGAAGATTGCCGATGCGCCCGATGCCTTATCGTTTCAAAAGGCCGGTGGTCGCATCCGGTTTGACGGGGTCTGTTTTTCCTATCCTCCATCGGGTCCGAAAGCGCTCAGAGATGTTGATTTCCTTCTCAAGCCCGGAGAAGTTCTGGGAATCGTCGGTCCGCCCGGAAGCGGCAAGACTTCCCTGGTGGGGCTGGTCCCCCGGATTTTTGACGTCTCGAGCGGAAAAATTCTGCTGGACGGCATCGACATTCGCGGAATCAAGCTCGAAGACCTGCGGACCCAGATCTCCTTCATGCCTCAGGAGCCCTTTCTGTTCGCCCGGACCATTGCCGAAAATATTTTTTTCGGAAAATCCGGCGCAACCTCCGATGAGATGATGCGAGCAAGCCGGGCCGCGGGACTGTACGAGACGGTGATGGCCTTTGAAAAAGGCTTTGATACGCTGGTGGGGGAAAAAGGCGCGGTTCTGTCCGGAGGCCAGAAACAGCGCATCGCCTTGGCCCGGGCCTTGATCAATCCTGCCCCCGTGCTGATTCTCGATGATCCGATCAGCCAGGTGGACACCCAGACCGCTGCCGGTATCATCGAAACCCTCAGGAAAATGGCGGGAAAACGCACAATGATCATCGTTTCCCACCGGCTTTCGGCGGTGCGTTTCGCCGACCAGATCATCGTTCTGGATCAGGGACGGATCACCGAGTCCGGAAATCACGAAAGTCTGATGGAACTCCGCGGCTACTACGCCAAAACCTTCCAGTTGCAGCAGATCGAAGAGGCGGTGCATGCACGTTGACTACGGATATTTCGAGGAACAGCAGCTGGGCAAGCCCTACGACATCCGGCTGATGCGGCGGATGCTTCCGTTTGCAACCCCTTACCGGGGACTTCTGTCATTCTCGGTTTTTCTGGTCATTCTGATCACCGTCCTGGATTTGGCTCTGCCGTATCTGACCAAGATCGCCATCGATCAATACATCGTCCCCGGCGGTTCGCAGAAAAGCGCCGTTCGGCATCTTGTTGCAGATCTTAAAGACGAAAAGATCAGCGCCGTTGTGGAAAAATATTCCGGACTTTTCGAGATTCAGGCCGATGAAGCCAGAATCGAACTGACAGACCTGGAAAAGATTTCCTTCAAAGATCGGCTTGCGCTTCGAAAAAATGATCTGATCGGCGTAACCCGCATGGCCGGAATCTTCCTGCTCTGCGTGACGCTGAGCTTTGCCTTGAATTTTCTTCAGGTCTGGATCATGGAGTACGCCGGGCAGAAGATCATGCACGATCTTCGCGTTCGGCTCTATACCCATATTCAGGATCTTTCATCCGCCTTTTTTACCCGCAATCCCGTCGGCAGACTGGTCACCCGGGTAACCAGCGACGTGCAGAACATGCACGAACTGTTTACCTCGGTCATCACCTTCGTCTTTCAGGATGTGTTTCTGCTGGTCGGCATTTCCATCGTATTGCTGGCGCTTCACTGGCAACTGGCGCTGGTCACCTTTACCGTCATTCCTTTTGTGGCGCTGGCTTCGGTGTATTTTGCCTCCCAGGCCCGTGAAGCCTTTCGAACACTTCGCATCAAGATCGCCGAAATCAACACCCGTTTCGCCGAAACCATCGGCGGCATTTCCATCATTCAGCTTTTCCGCCGCGGGCCGGACAACCTCAGGGATTTTGAAACCCTGAATCACGAGCATTATCTGGCCGGCATGCGGCAGATTCATGTGTTTGCGCTTTTCATGCCGGTGGTCGAACTGCTCGGCACGGTGGCCATGGCGCTGGTGATCTACTACGGCGGAAGCGGGGTCGTTTCCGAGCATATCACCCTGGGCGAGCTGGTGGCATTTTTATCGTACATGAAGATGTTTTTTACCCCGATCCGCGACATCGCCGAAAAGTATAACATCATGCAGAACGCCATGGCTTCGGCCGAACGCATCTTCCTCATCCTGGACTCCGAGGAGCGCATTCCGGTTGCATCGGACGGTTCCGCTGATCCTGAACATATTTCCGATATTGTCTTTGAGAACGTCTGCTTCAGCTATGTGCCGGCAGAACCCGTGCTCAAGGATGTTGCCTTTCGAGTTCATGCCGGGAAAACCCTGGCATTGGTTGGGCCTACGGGTTCCGGAAAATCCTCGGTAATCCATCTGCTCATCCGTTTTTATGCACCGGACCAGGGGCGGATTCTGATCTCCGGAAAAGACATCTCTGCGTGGAATCCCGAGAATCTACGGGCCGGAATGGCTCTGGTCGCCCAGGATCCGTTTATTTTTTCAGCTACCGTTCGCGAGAACATCGTTGGCGGAAACGGTGATATCGGCGATGAGCAGATGGAACGCATCATCGATGCGGCCTGTTGCCGCAATCTGATCCGCCGGCTGCCCAAGGGACTGGATACGGTTTTATCCGAAGGCGGGTCGTCCCTGTCCAGCGGAGAGCGTCAGTTGATTGCCATGGCAAGGGCCATCGCCCGCGATCCCGAGCTGATCATTCTCGATGAGGCGACCTCGTATATCGATTCCGGAACCGAACAGGACATACAGCAGGCCATGGCCAACCTGATGAAGGGACGCACCTCCATTCTGGTGGCCCACCGACTGGCCACAGCGAGAAGCGCCGACTGCATCCTGGTGCTGAGGGACGGACGTATTGTCGAAAGCGGAACGCATGGCGAACTCATGGCCCGGAAGGAATTCTACTGGCGGCTCAATCAGGTTCAAGGATAAATACAGATGACACATACGTCCTCTCCCGTATGAATCGGAAGAGGGCGCAGCAATTGTTTTACTCAAAACGATCAGGCAAACTCAATGAGTTCGAGTTCAAATTTCAGGGTTTTTCCGGCCAGCGGATGATTGGCGTCAACGGTGATGCTGGTTTCATCCATTCCGGTGAGAATGACGTTGAATGTTTTTCCGTCAGGCCGGGAGACCTGAAGCTGTTGACCGATTTCCGGTTTGAGATCCTCGGGAATGTCACTCCGGTCGATTGTGGCGACCATGGCTTCATGATGCTCTCCGTATCCGTCTTCCGGGGCGATCGTGACGGTCTTCTTGGCGCCCTGGGTCATGCCGATCACACCGGTTTCAAAACCCGGAATCAACTTGCCCTGTCCCAGGGTGAATTCCAAAGGATCGCGCTGCCTGGAGGAATCGAAAACCGTTCCGTCCTCGAGGGTTCCTGTGTAATGGATGCGCACCGTGTCGCCGTTCTGGGCCTGTCTCATTAAAAATCTCCTTATATTTTTGTTGGGTTTCCGGCCCTTATATCGGAATTGTCCGCCAAATGCAAACCATGGTGAAAATTTTTCCAAATGTCTGTCCATAATGCGCTGTCCCGCTCACAGACAGCGGTGCGGGGAAGACAGCGGCACCCAATTTCTTCGTCATCTTTCTCAATAGCGGAAAATTGCAGCAAGATGATTGCCGCCGGGTATATCTTCCGGTGCAACGGCATACACTACGCCTCTGTTGAGCCAGGAGTGAATAGCCGCCAGATCGAGCAGATCTTCGTCGCCAGGTTCGGGGGCGTCATGCACATGGACCGCATAAGCATTCGGATCAAAACGTCCCCAGACCTGAACGCCGAGCGCGACAAACAATATTTCGACCCGGCCCTGAATGGCTGCGGGAATGACCTCCTCGGCACGGGTAGCGGTTTGACCCGTGCCGGCCAATTTAAGGTAATCAGCCGCGGCTTTTTGCCGGGATTGAATGAAAAGGGGTTGCACGATCGTCCATGCGTGGCTGTGCAGTTCTTCAGGCCTCAACTCCTCCGGATTGCCCGGAATTCCTTTATCTACAAGATGCGGACAAGTATTCGCTTCTCTGTAAAGAGAGAGAAGGTATTCAACACCGGCCAGCACCAGAGGGGATTTGCCGCCTTCCAGGAGTTTGGACAGCTCCTTGTCAATCATTCCAAACCATCGCGTAATCCTGTTCTTTTCCTCTTTGGTGGCATCATGCCCGAAAAACATGGCCCGACGGCGCATTCCCGCGCCTGACGGCGTTCCGGTATGAAACTGCAGCTGTTTCTCTGAAGGCTCGGCAAGAAATGCTTCAGACAGGCTTGGGGGAGCAGTTTCGAAATTGATCTCATCCACGGCGTCCCGGGTGCCTTCAAGCAGTCTTACCCCGTTCTGACTCAGGGCCAGAATGTAAAAGCGGCCGTCGCCGGTCAAGAAAGGAAGCAGCGGTTTGGCATGAAATCGACGGGAGATCACGACCAGTTCGTCAAACGGATATGGAAGACGAAAAAAATCAATCTGACTCTTGGTAAAGAACATGGCCAGACCGTCACTCTGACGCTGCCAGAAAGCCGTATCCAGCAGAAGGCGACGAGGCGCTTCGAGAAACTCCTGCGCCTCCGGAGAACGCAAACCCTTTGCCACCAAACGGTCTTCCACCTCTCGAAGCAAATTCTTGAAGCGAATCGGGTCCTGTTCCGTTTCCCGACCTGCCCGGTGGGTGGGCATGAAGAGCGAAACGCACCAGTCCGCGTGCCCCGACAAAATGATCTTCTTCAGGATTTCCATTGTCATCGTATCCATATAATCCTCTTTCTAATTGGCGGTTTTTGCATTGATCGGACGAAAGAAAATCGACCCCTCAAAAGGGCTGAACCGTAACGTCATGTTTGCCGGAACGAAATGTTCGACATTTGTTTCCGATGGCCTCGCCCGGGCCCATCAATCGAAGTGTATGACAAGCTCGAATTCTCCGGAATCGGAGTGTTTTTGCACCTGAAAACCGAGTTTTTTCCCCAGTTCGAGCATGCCCTGGTTTCCACTCAACACAGTGCCTCTGACGGTTTTGAATCCCCGTTTTTTAGCGACCGACAGACATTTGCCCAGAAGGCTCAAACCAATCCCTTTTCCATGCCAGGGATCGCCGATCACAATGGCGAACTCTCCTTCCTTTCCATCCGGGTCGCCGATGATTCTTGCCACCCCCAGTTTCCGATCCGATTCAGGTTCATCTTCGAGGGCCACCATGGCGATCTCCCGGTCGTAATCGATCTGGGTAAAACGGGCCAGCATTTTGGGAGTAAACTCCTTAACATACCTAAAGAAACGTTGATAAATACTCGCAGGAGACAGCACCTTGAACAGATCTTGAAAAATCAGCGCATCTTCCGGTCTGACAGGACGGATGAAAAGTTTGACTCCTTTTTCAGTGACCAGATGGGCCTCATCCTCCTCCGGATACGGGCTGATCACCAGATGCTGAGGGGATGACTTGCCCGAAGGCGATACAAGGATGCGGGCATCCACCGCAACAAGCTTTCCATCCTTGATCAAAACCGGATTCATGTCCAGTTCGGCAATCTGGGGAAAATCGATTAACAGCTGGGATAGCCGGATAATGATTTCCTCAAGGCGCTCCATGTCTGCCGGCGGGCGATTCCTGTATCCCTGCAACAGGGTCCAGGCTCGGGTCTCCTGCATCATGCGCCGGGCCAGCAGCCGGTTCATGGGGGGAAGCCCCAATGCCCGGTCCTTGAGAACTTCCGTATAGATGCCTCCCATTCCGAAAAGAATCACCGGGCCGAAATTGGCATCCCTTTTCGCGCCCAGGAGTATTTCAAAATCCGGGTTTGAAAAAAACGGTTGCAGGGTTACGCCCTCAATCCGGGCTTCGGGTTTGTACCGGCGGGCGGATTCCAAAATCCCTGAAAATGCCGCAATGACATCCTCTTCCGAGCGCAGGTCCAGCCGAACCCCGCCGGCATCGGTTTTGTGGGTGATATCCGGGGAATGAAGTTTCATGACCAGGGGGTAACCCATGTCCCGCGCCAAACGGGAGGCTTCTTCCCCGGTCTGAGCCATTTCCGTCCGGATAACGGGCAGACCGTAAGCCTGAAGGATCTCCTTGGAATCAGACTCAAGCATAAACCCTTCGGTCGGGGCCCCGGCGAGCAACCGCCGGGCCTTTTCAGAATCAAAGGTTATGTGCCGGGTCAGCGTGGGCACAATTTCCAGCAGGGATTCCATGTTCCTGCCATATTCAGCCATGTACAGAAAAGCCCTGACCGCCCGTTCCGGTGTTTTATAGGTGGGAATTCCCGCTTGATTCAGAATCTCGTCGGCCCGTTCGGCGCTTTTTCCGCCCATCCAGCAGGCAAAGACGGGATACCGGCGCCCTTTCATCATGGATACCAGGGTTTCGGCGATCGCCACGGAGTCTGTAAGAGCCGTGGGTACCAGAATGACGCAGACGGCATCCAGGTCTTTGTCATCGAAACAGACTTCCAGGGTACGGCGAAAGCGTTCCGGAGGCGCATCTCCGAGAATGTCAATGGGGTTGTTCCGGCTCCAGTATGCCGGCAAAAACGCATTGAGTTTCTGAATCGTTTCGGGGCCAAGGGGCGCCGGCTCCAGACCAAACCGGGCAAGCATGTCCGCGGCCATCACCCCGGGGCCGCCGCCGTTGGTGACAATGGCCAGACGCGACCCGCTGTGCCGCGGCTGTTTGGACATCAGTTCGGCGCAATCGAAGAGGTCCTGGATAGTATCCACACGCACAATGCCGGCCCGTTTGAACGCGGCGTCGTACACCGCGTCCTCCCCGGCCATGGCCCCGGTATGGGAGGCGGCGGCTTTTGCGCCGGCCTCGCTTCTGCCCGCTTTCAGGACAATGATGGGCTTGACCCGCGACACCGAACGCGCGGCGCTCATAAATTTTCGAAAATTCGTCAGACTTTCGATGTAAAGCAGAATGCTTTTGGTCGCCGAATCGTTTCCAAGATAATCGATCAGGTCGCCGAAATCCACATCCAGCATGGATCCGATACTGACAAAATGACTGAAGCCGATATGCTCTTTGAACGCCAGATCCAGAATCGCCGTGCAGATGGCGCCGCTCTGGGAGACAAATGCCAGGTCGCCGGCATCAGGCATTTCTGTGGCGAAACTGGCGTTGAGTTTTTTGTGGGGCTGGACAATGCCCAGGCAGTTCGGACCTATGATACGAAGTCCGCCGGCATAGGCTGTAGCGCAGATCTGCACTTCGATTTCTCTTCCCTTTTCGCCGATCTCCTTTCCTCCGGCCGAGATGACAATAGCCCCGCCAATCTTCTTTTCGACGCATTCCTGCACGATCCCTGGAACTGTTTGTATCGGCGTGCTGACAATCACCAGATCCACCCCTGTTTCCAGATCGGAAACGGATGCGACAGCGGGAATTCCATGCACGGTTTCGTATTTCGGGTTCACCGGCAGCAGTTTCCCTGGAAAACCGCCCTCCATGAGATTTTTCATCAGAGCGTTGCCCATGCTTCCCGGTTTTTCGCTGGCCCCCACCACGGCCACCTGACGAGGCTTGAAGATACGGTTCAGATTGTACTGACTCATAACGACACTCCTTTATTTGTTATTTGCATGGATTTGCCGACACAATTTATCCCGTGACATACCGTCCCCCCGCGACCCGTTTGAACACCTCCATAACCACCAGAACAACCAGCGCAAGCGCCAAGGCAATAAGCCACTGATTAAAACGAACCGGTTCGGTGCCGAGGATGCCCTGCATGAAGGGCGCGTGCATGCTCAGAACATGAATGCCCTGAGCCGCCAGCACGCCGAAAACAAGAATCAGATTGCGCTGTATGGGAATCATGAATGCAGAGACTTTCTCGGACCGGCAGTTGAATACGTGTACATTCTGCAACAACACCATGAGGAGCAGGATCATGTTGCGGGCCGATGCTTCGTTGGTTGTTTGGACTTTTATCATCCAGTACCAGGATGCAAAGGCCAGCATCCCGATGGCCAGACCTGAAACAAGGGTCTGGCCGATCATCTGCCTGTCGAAAATCTTTTCTTCCGGCGCGCGGGGCTTGCGTTTCATGGCGCCCGGCTCTCCGCCCTCGAACGCAAGGGCCACGTCCTGAATGCCGTTGGTGACCAGATTAAGCCATAGAAGCTGCACGGCCAGCAGCGGAATGGGCAAACCCGCCAGAACCGCCGCAATAAACATCGCCACCTCCGCTGCGCCGGTGGAAATAAGCAGGTAAATCACCTTTCGCACATTGTCGTAGGCGAACCTCCCCTCCTCGATTCCGGCTACAATGGAAGCGAAGTTGTCATCGGCGACAATCATCGAGCCGACCTCTTTGGCCACATCGGTTCCCGAACCCATGGCCACACCGATATTGGCCCTTCTCAGGGCAGGAGCATCGTTGACGCCATCGCCGGTCACCGCCACAAATTCACCCCGGCGTATCAGCACATCCACGATTTCGAGTTTTTGAGACGGCGAAACCCTTGCAAATACATGGCTCGACGAAACCCGCTTCTCAAATGCCGGACTGTCCGGAGTGCCGGCTTCGCTCAACTCCATGCCGGTCACAACCGGCGCCCTGGTATCCGACAGGCCCAGTTCGCTGGCGATGACGCCGGCCGTGGAAGGGTGATCCCCGGTAATCATGATGACCTTGATGCCGGCCGCCTTGCACCTCTGGATCGACTCGGCGGCTTCGGGTCTCAGCGGATCGATGAATCCGACAAGACCGTGAAAAAAGAGTTCTGAAAGCGCCGATTCCGGGTGTTCCCCCTCGAATCCGGTTGTGGAGGTTTCACCACCGGCCACCGCCAGCACGCGCAGACCTTTTTCCGCCATCGCTTCAGCCTGCTGTTCAATGCCATTCCGGTCCAGGTCGACCGGCTCGCCTTTTTGGTACATCCGGCCGCAAAAATCCAGAATCGTTTCCACCGCACCCTTGGCGGCGACATGGCTTTTTCCTTCCGTTTCATAGGATACCGCTGAAAATTTTCGCTCCGACTCGTAGGGAATTTCTTTCTCGATTTTGAATCGCTCCCTGACTTGCACCGGATTCATGCTAAGCTTCCAGCCCATGGCCAGGAAAGCCACGTCCATGGCATCGCCGTGGTGTTTCCAGCCGTCTTCTTCTTTGTCGAGCGATGCTTCGTTGGACAGAATGACATATTCGGCCATTTTCTGAAGCCGTTCGAGCGCCGTCCTTGAAACCTCGGCCCCTTCTTCGGTTTCAATTCCGCCTTCACCATTGTAGCCCTCTCCGGAAAGAACGAAGGTCTGTCCGTCCGGAAGAACGATCTCGCGGGCCGTCTGCTGGTTGACGGTTAAAGTTCCGGTCTTGTCGCTGGCGATCACGGTGCAGCTTCCCAGGCTCTCCACGGCGGTCAGTTTGCGCACGATCACGTTGCGTTCCGACATCCGCTTGGTGGCGATGGAAAGCGCCACGGTCAGCGCCACCGGCAGGCCCTCGGGAATGGCTGAAACGGCAAGTGCCACCACGAAAAAGAAAATCGCCGTGGCATCATAACCCTGGTACCGCAACAGTACCGCTATGCCGACGCTGATCGCCAGAACCAGGATACTGATATTTTTGACAAACCGCTCCATCCGCAGCACCAGCGGAGGTTTGCCGCTTTCCGACTGCGTGACGATTTCGGCGATGATGCCCACCTGCGTCTCGGCAGCGGTTCCGACAACGATTCCAAGCCCTCTTCCCGAGGTGATGGTCGATCCGGCAAATACCATGTTCGTGCGATCACTGACGCCGGCATCCTCGGGCAGACGGCCGGTTTGTTTTTCGGCCGCAACGGACTCGCCGGTCAAAAAGCTCTCGTCTGCTGCAAGGTTGCGGGCTTGAAGCAGTCGAAGGTCCGCCGGCGATTTGTTTCCCGACTCCAGCAGCACGATATCGCCCGGCACAACCTCTTCCGAAGGAATTTGGCGTTCCTGGCCGCTGCGGCGCACCCTTGCCTTGATTTTGAGCAGTCGCTGAAGGCTGGAGGCGCTCTTTTCGGCCTGATATTCCTGATAGGCGCCCAGACCGCTGTTCAGAGCGATAACGACCAAAATGAATACGGCATCAGTACCCTCGCCGATGGCCGCGGATGCCACGGCAGCGGCCAGCAGAATGAAGATCAGGGGGTTGAGCACCTGGTGCAGCAGGACGGCCCAGAGAGTCGGAGGCGCCTTGACCGGCAGGGAATTCGGCCCGTAGAACCGGAGGCGCTCGACCGCCTCCCCGTCATTCAGGCCATCCGGACGGCTCTGAAGCTCCTGAAAAATTGCCTCTTCTTCCAGGGAGTGCCATTTTTCTTCGCACAGTCTGCAGGCATGCTTTTCTGCTTTCATACGATTTCCTTTATCATACACCAGTTGACTGCTGATTCGAACAAAATCGCATTACACCGGAAACTCACGAAGCATTTCATGGATGCCCTTGTGCATCTCGTACCAGAAATCATAGGCAGCGGCATGTTTATCCCTGGTGAAAAAATCAATCCAGTGATCCAGAACGTGGCAGTTGACGCCATCGATCTCTTTTTTGTTTCGAAGGAAGGTGAACACCATGTCCATGTTGCGTTCCGACTCCCAGAATACCGACGCGTTGCGGCTGGCGATGCGGCTGGCGGTCAGGCGCAGGGACCTTTGAAACGCATCCTTTTGCCCGAAGATGTTTTCCACGATATCGGGTATCAGCTTTTCGGCCCAGGCCCGATGGAACCGGCAGACCCCCAGATTGTCCAGCATCAGCTCTTCGATCATGCGACGGGCATTTTCCCGTCCCAACTCACGCGGCGGCAAAAATTCACGGCCGTAATACATGTAATATTTTCCCGCGATGGCCATGGGAGATAGAACACCGGGCGTCCAGTACTGGTTGGGAACCATCCAGCCCTGGCGGGCAAAGGCATTGTACACAAACCGGTCCAGAACGGCTTTTCCCTTTTCCCGCGCCAGACGTCGTGCGAACTTTCTGACTCCGAGCTGCAATGGTATTCTTCCTCCGGGTTGCTTCATCTGATCCAGCAACGCCATGCCAAGTGCGGCATTGTGCATTGAATCTTCGATCACGTCAAAGTTCGCCATCTCCCATTTGGGCGTCCGGTCCACCCCCAGCTCCCGGGGCGTTATCAATCCATCGTCCAGACAGTCCATGAGCCAGGCGAGGGTTCCGCCCGCAGAGATGGCATCAAAGCCCATTCGGTCAGCGTGGTGGTTGAGTTGCTCTGCTGCGCGCTGATCGAAGATGCCGCACAACGGTCCCATGGTCTGGTACGGTTCATAGTCTTTCTTGTAGACGCCGTGCATTTTTTTGCATACCGCGGCGCAGGGCTCGCCGCAATTGTTCTGCTGCCTGGCTTGTATGGTTTCCTCATTGAACTGTTTGAGGTAATGATTGACAACAAACCGCTCATGAAGGTCCGCTCGCGCCTCCTGACTCCAGGAGATGGTGCGGTAGTTAAACGCCAGGATATCGCCGTCCATGGTCGCGTAATTGACCCCGAATGTGCCGCCGGTATTGAATTTCGGGTCGAAGCGGTACTTGGTGGTAGACTCCATGTCCTTGGCCGCCATGCGCTGATTAAACTTGTCCTGGAACCATTCGTCCGCGACGGAACGGTCCAGCAAATCCTCGTCGATATGGGTTCCGCCATAGATGATGCCGACAATGCCGTGCTCCTGAAGCAGCTTGGCGCCGAAACCGCCTCGCCCTGCCCAGGTATCCACATGGGTCAAGCATTTCCTTTTCACCGGAGCGGACCCGATGGCGCCAAAATCCGTATAGCGTGCGGCCGGCCCGACGGCCAGCACCCGGGGATCTTTTTCATACCTCGAACCGAACCTATCAAGGGCATGTTCCATTACGGCATACACGCCTTTACGGCCGGTTTCCCAAAGCTGTTCGGGAATGACCTCGATCAGCTCCACCTCGATCTCTTCGCCGTGATTGCGGTTCAGGTATAAGATGGAAGGCTGCACCGCCCTGCCAATGATGCTGAGCACATTGATGCCGAGATTATCGAACACGAGTGCCGCGCCTCCCATGGAAGAAACATAAAAACCATGCCAGCAGGGGGAAATACCGGTGAAAACAAGCCGGTTGAATCCGGGAAAAACGGATCCGGCAAGCAGTCCTGCACCGATGGTCAGTGCGTTGTGCTTGAAGGCCAGATGGATTCCCAGATCCACGGGGCCGAAAAAATCACCGACGCGATAGCGCTGCATGCGGTAAAAACCAACGCCGGCATCCACCATCAGCACCTTGAGGGTGTTAACAGGATTACGCATTTGAAATCCATCGTTTTTTCAATTGTGAATCATCTCGGCTAAAGTTGTTTGCAGCCGGGCAAGGCATCGCTTGCCTCTTGATCAAAGACCGGATTTTTTCACAAATAGCGCATCCTCGTCGCCCAATGGATTCGTTGAACCATCCTGCTCTCCTCCGTCTTCCGGCTTCATCGATTGCCGGCAGGAAGAAAGCGATTCAGTTCAATGCTTCGGACTGAATGGAATCGCAGACAGCCAGATCCGGCACCCTGTCAGAGGGAAGCTTAGAAGCAATCTTCTTCAGCGCCGCACGCACGCCTTCCTCAAAAACCGGATGATAGAATGGCATCCGTAACAGCTCGTTAACCGTCAGTTGACATTCGATGGCCAGTGCCAGCAGCTGCGCCATGTGTTCAGCAGCGGGCACGCACATTTCAGCGCCAAGCAGCCGGCCGTTTGCCTTGTCGGCATAAATTCGCATCATCCCTTTGTTGCGCTCCGCTGTGCGCGCTCGGCCATGGCCGGCAAATCTGACCCCTCCGATCAATGTATTGGGCAGGTCCAGCTCCGCAAACCGCTGCCCGACCCTGGCAATGCCGGGATCCGAAAAAATAATCCCCAGCGGCGTGCGCCGTTTGAAACATTGAATGTGTTCAGCCATCGCGTTAAAACCGGCGATATGCCCCTCGTCGGCCGCCTCGTGCAGAACAGCGGCATGGCTGTTCGCATCTCCCGCAAGAAAAACCGGTAAATCAGCGATCTGCATCGTGGCTGAATCCACTGGCGGCATTCCGCGCGGATCCAGTTCGACGCCAAGGGCTTCCATTCCGATGCCGTCTATATTGGGACGGCGTCCCATGGCGGCAAGCACCTGGTCCACCACCACCCGTATCTGACCGCTTCGAATTTCGATTCCATCTGGTGTTTCGGACAACGATGCCGCAGCTTCCATGTGAAAGGCAAACTCCCGTCCCAGCAGGTCTGTAAACGCTGCATGGACCAACTCGTCGCTCATTCCGGCCAGCATTCGCGCCATATCGAAACCGACGACATGAATACCCAGCCGGGAAAGCGCTTGCGCGAGTTCAATACCGATGGGCCCCAGTCCGACCACCGCAATCCGCGAAGGCAGCGTCTCCTGCTCAAAAAGGGTGTCGGTCGTAAGGATACGGTTGCCGAACGAGCGCCAGGAATCCGGAACCACCGGGCGGCTGCCCGTGGCGATGATGATTCGCTTTGCCTGGAAAAGGCGTCCGTCTACATCGATCCGGTCCGGACCGAGCAGTCGCGCCCGTCCCGCCAGGTTGCGGTCTCCCAGCGATTCGGTGGCCTTGAGAACACCCGACACAAAATCATCGCGCAGTTTGCGCACCCGTCGCAGCACAAAGGGCAGGTCAACAGTCAACCGCTCCCCGCCTCGAATGCCGAACGCCTCGAATGCATGTCGCCGGTGAAAGGCGTTGGCCGCCTCTATGAGCGCCTTGGAAGGCATGCAGCCCACCCTGGCGCAGGTGGTGCCGTAAGGTCCATTATTGATCAGCAGAAAGTTGTCGGTCCACTTGCGGACCTCGCGCAAAGCCGTCAGGCCGGCGGTGCCGGCGCCGATGATGATGACATCCTTGACCTGTCTCATGGTTCAATCCCTTCTTGCAGTTAAAATAAACGACAGAATGTCAAAATTAAACAAATGCTGGGTTAAACTCGACAATGGACGCAAGCGCCTTGCCCGTCCCCGGTTTTCTCTCCGACTCTCAACCGCCCTCGGTCACTCCCTTGTTTTCAAGATTGTTTCCGACATCAATCTGCTTTTTTAAATTGCCGGCAATTTGCCTGGAAGGTTATGAACCCATCTCCGCCATTGCGGGCATGGCGACAAACTCCACGTCCAGGCGGGTCAGGGCCGCTTTGCCGCGCACGGTTAGATCGGTAATAAAATCAAACTGATGGCGCGGGTCAACCGGATAGGCTCGGATGCGGTAGTGCGTTCCCCAGGGCTTTTCCTGCACAACCACATTAATCGCCTGTTCCATGTTCACAAAAGCGCTGCTCAGCGCCACATCACAGAGCGTATGCCTGGCCTGGGCCGCATCGTGGCGGGGATGAAGATAAAAATCGGCAACGCACTGCAAATTCCGTCCGCCGTCATTGGCGTTAAAAATAAGCTGGTTCCATAACTTCAGATGGGGGATGACGACGACGGTATCATCCGGGGTAACGATTTCAACGGACCGCATGTTGATGCTTTTGACTTCGCCGTAAGCCCCATTGATTTTAATCCAGTCGCCGGGACGATAAGGCGCTTCATACAGAGTCACAATGCCGGCGACCAGGCTGCTGGCATAATCCTTCAAGGCAAAGCCGGCAGCCAGTCCCAGGGCGCCGAACAATGCTACCAGATTTTCAAACGTCGGCTCGATCACACGCGGAACAATCAATACGAAAGAGGCGGCAATGATCAACAAACGCAACGCCGGCAACAATGCCAGCAAGAAAAGCCGATGCCGGCTGGAAATTCGGTTGGCCAACCAGGGCAGGAAGCGATTGCTTAAAGCGATCAACACCCAGGCGCCGACGACAATCAACCCGACCTGAGTCAGATTGGCCCAGATCAAACCGCGTAAAATTTCCAGAACATCGCTCGAACCGTTCATGCTGTTCTCCTAAAATTGATCAACCAAATATCCGTTCGCCTGAAGGAACTGCCGAACTGCAGGATAGCCAAGCGGCGTGACCCGCCAGTCGTCGTAATGCCTGGACGCCAATCCGGCGCCCTCCAGGCGGAAAAGCATTTCCATTGTCCGGCTGGGCGACAGGGGCAGAAGCTGCTGCAGGAACTCACCGGGCATTCCATTATGCAGCAGCAGCGTATGCAAAACAAACGCCTCATCCCGCCCCGAACCGGGAGGAAGCGAGGGGAATTTAAGCTGGCCCCAGGGCGCCACCCAAATGGTTTGGCCAAGTTGCTTCCGGTCTTCTTTCCCGGTCTCCTCATTGGCCGAACCATCCGGTTCGGTTCGCAGGCCGGCGCGCCATAAGGCCCAGGCAATCCCCACATTTCCCCGGCTGTGCGCGGCCAGAAGCTGCAAAAAGTTGCTCATCTTTGCAGGTCCCTCACTGGTTTCGGGAGGCGGCAACACGTAGCGCCCGTTGTCGGATTGACGAAAAAAAAGCGGACTGTTGTCAGCGGAATCGGCCATCCTCTGAAAAATTTCGACCAGTTGGGTCTGTTGGAAAGCCTGAAGCGCCAGCGCAACAGGCTGCCGGCCATGCCAGACATGACGGAGAAAGGCCCAGGCCCAGCTGTCGCAGCCAATGATGCCGCGTCCGAAATTGCCGGAACAGGCACGGTCCAGAAAGCGGCGGACGAGATTCAGCCCCGCAGCATGGCGCAAATAGACTTTCTCCAAACCGGGCAATACCCAGTTGCATTGGTCGTTCTGGTCGGACAACCAGGCGCCGTTGCCGGCCATGACCTGCTCTGGCGAAGGAGATTTCAGCATCCGCCATGCCTGCTGCTCGGTCCAGGTTGTTAAAATTTCGACACAGCCGCTGTGGGGCGGGCCAACCAGAAAAATGATCGACTGTTCAGGGCTTTCCTGCTCCAGCCAATCCGCCAGTTGCGCATTGAGCCCTTCTGCCGCATTTCGCCAGTTGAGAGCGGGGGCAATGCGCTCAATCTGCGACCGGGGCAGCATTCTCAGCTCATCCGCCTGTTTGAGCAGAGTGTCTGTTTCTGCTTCATCGCGTTTAAACAGGCGCTGCAAAACAGAGAGGCTGTTTCGGGCGGTTTGAATGACCGGCGCTGCAGGAAGTCTGTAATCGGCAATCGGGACATACTGCCAGACAGGTGAATCTTCTTTTTTAACGTCAGAGGTTGATGCCATTATCGACTCCGCAACCAAACCTGAAGGAACGTAAAAACATGCTTTCTGTACCGAATCCCTGTTGGAACGGCCAAACCCTTGATTCGCCCCTTCAACCTGCCCGCCCAGGCCCGCAAAGCCGTTGGACCTTCATTCTGGCCGCTCCGAATGCCTCCATGAAAACTCGCGCCTCAACGCCGCACAACGAAACGAAATTCAAGGCAACCGGAACGATCGGGCGATAATCTCCCAGGCCGTTTCCGCCGTTTCAACATAAGTGAACAAATCCAAGTCTTCCGGGGCGATCGTTCCCTCCTCCGCCAATGCCTCAAAATTGATGATGCGGTCCCAAAACGCCTTTCCAAAAATAAGCACCGGAAACGGCTTTATTTTTTTAGTTTGAATAAGGGTCAATGTTTCAAAAAGCTCGTCCAGCGTGCCGTATCCGCCGGGAAAAACCACCAGCGCCCTGGCCCGCATCAAAAAATGCATTTTTCGGATGGCAAAGTAGTGAAACTGAAAGCAGAGTTCTGGCGTAACATAGGCATTGGGCTTCTGCTCGAAAGGCAGAACGATATTCAGGCCGATGCTTTCAACCCCCGCATCACAGGCGCCGCGGTTGGCGGCTTCCATGATTCCGGGCCCCCCGCCGGTCGCGACCACGCAATTGAAATCGGATGAGCCCCTGTTGCCTCTGGAAATCAGAGAGCCCAACTTCCTGGCTTCGTCGTAGTATCTTGATCTTTCGACCCGACGGCGCGCTCGCTTCACCTCCGCCTCAAGCCGGGAATCGACCGGATTTTCCCGGTGCGCATCTTCGGCCGCATTCAGCCGTTCCCTGGCGATTGCGGGTTCTGTAATGCGGGCGCCTCCAAAAATGACAACGGTACCCGAAATACGGTGCTCAGTCAGTATCAGTTCCGGTTTGAGAAGTTCGAGTTGCAGGCGGACGGGACGGAGTTCGTCCCGAAGTAAAAAATCAGGATCCGTATACGCCAGCCGGTAGGCAGAAGAAAGCGTCTGCTGCGATTTAGGGCATAATCGAGCTGCCCGGGCATCCTCCTTTGCTGAAGGGAAAAAGGCGGTTTTCATTGTTTTTCCTTTGAGCTCGGCATCCTCGTTCGGTCCGAAATAAAATCACAGGCCATAACGCACGAATCGGGTTGAATGTTTGACCGCTTTCCGGCATCAATTCGGGTTCCGTGGGCAATCCGTTCTACGCGTTTTTCACAGATCAAGCCCTTTCACGTGCGCCGCAGGAACCCGCGCGTACTTCCGATCATTTGTAAAATTGAAGGGCACTTGCCGGCGATGAATGGCACAAGGACTTGTCAACCCATCTCAATCATCACGGTTCCAGCTCGACTTTCAGATCCAGAAAACTCAACATGTCTTTGAGGCTGAGAATGCCCACCAGCCGATTCTCCTCGGTTACCATGATGCGACTCGAACCGGTTCGGTTCATGAGCGACAGCGCTTCCATCGCATCCGCCTGCGAATCGATTGTATTTTCGGGTGAACAGCCCACAACAATCTCGCCCACCGTTTTGCGGCTCCATTCCTTCCTTGGAATTTCCTTGATCATTTTGATCGTTACACAACCAAGAAGCTGATTCCCTTTATCAACAACCGGAAACAGCTTGAACTGATATCGGTAGATGTAGTCTTCCGCAAGCTCTTCCAGGGTGGCAGAAGGGGACACCGTCACGGGATCAGGCTTCATAAAACGTCTGACCGGCTCCCCTTCCAGCGCTCTTCGCACCAGAAGCTGCCGGTACGACATGCCGGCAGCTCCCCGCAGAAACATACCGATAAAAAACCACCACATGCCCCCGATGAAATTTCCGCTGAAAAACTGAAGAAACCCCAGAAAAATAAGCACAAGACCGAATCCGGACCCGATTCCGGCCGCGATTCGTGTGGCCCACCTCAGATTCTTTTTCCACCCCCACAGAACCGAGCGGAGAATGCGTCCCCCGTCCAGAGGAAAAGCAGGGACGAGGTTGAAAACGGCCAGCATGCCATTGATCCAGGCCAGATACCGGAGTATTCCATCGACCGGCTCGGGCCATCCGGCATTTCTCGCAAGCTGCGAAAGCGCATAAAACATCAGCGCCAGGAGCAGGCTTGAAAGAGGACCTGCAGCCGCCATAAAGAATTCCGCCTTTGGACTCGGCGGTTCCTGCTTCATTTCCGCCACGCCGCCGAAAATAAAAAGGGTAATGCCCTTGATCGCAATTCCGAATTTTCTGGCAACGAGTGAATGAGACATTTCGTGAAAGATGATGGAAAGAAACAGTCCGATAGCGCCCAGAATCCCCATGGTCCAGTAGGTTTGGGCGGACAGCCCCTCATGCCGGAACGGAAATACGCCCGTTGAAAGAGACCATGCAATCAGAATCGCAACAATCACCCAGCTCAAATCAATCCGGACTTCAAAACCGAGAATCCTGAACAGATCAATGCGCTTTCCAAACATATTAAGTCCTTATATTAAGGTCTCTGTTTCATCGTCGATGAAACCGTTTTACGCAACTCCCGCATGAATGATAATAAACCGGAATCGACTGTTAAGGGAACCGAAAAAGGTCAGAATATGACCGGTCTTTTGTGAATCATTCTGAACAGCATGCCGACATGCCTCTGATCCGCCCGTGCTGAAAAGTTTAAAAGCTGTCCGGAGCCCCACCACCAAAGGGGGTGTCCCGCTGTTCAAAACATTTGTGCACGGCAACATGTCAACGGCGGCAACGGCTGCAACCGCAAAGAGGGAAGAATGCGCTCACCGTTATCGAACAGGTGGTCATATTGCAATTTGGCCTTGAACATAAGCCCGAGCATCAGAATTGTTCAAAAAATGCGGCTGAATGGCCGGCGTTCAAAACAAGACGGAGCAGTTATGCAAATGGTCTGTATTCTTCAGAAAGAGGTCTTTCGCCCGGCGAAGATTTTTTCCGGGGCAGACACGTCCGCGCAGCATGTCACGGATGGCTCTCGTCCATTGAAGCTGCCGAAGGCATTCATCAATTCCAACCACACCATGCAGCAAGTTCCCAGGTCATGCCCGGCTCTGCACGCCGGATGGAACCAATTGCCGGCAGCGGTTTTCTTCATTATAGGCTGGTATGACGATGGAAAGTTTCATATTCTGCCAAGGCCGACCAGGGACCCGTATGCGGCCGTCGGCCTGGAAAAGAACGCATTTCATTTCGGGCAATCAACTCCCGCATTCTTGCTGAACTGCATCTGGTGCAGTTTGAAATATTCCCCTTCAAGGGCCATGAGGTCCTCGTGTCGGCCCTGTTCAACGATCCGTCCGTTGACCAGCACTACAATGCGATCCGCATAGGAAATGGTCGACAGCCGGTGGGCGATCACAAAGGTAGTTCGCCCCCTCATCAAATTTTCCAGAGCCTTTTGCACCCACATCTCGGACTCGGCGTCCAGGGCGGATGTAGCCTCGTCCAGAATGAGGATCGGCGCGTTTTTCAAAAGCGCCCGTGCGATGCAGATGCGCTGCTTCTCGCCCCCGGAAAGCCTGCCGCCCAACTCGCCGATGTTCGTGTCAAATCCCTTCGGAAATCTTGTAACAAAATCATAAGCATATGCAGCTACAGCCGCCTCGACGATTTCCTGTTTTTCTGCCAGGGGATTGCCGTAAGCGATGTTGCTGGCCACCGTATCGTTAAACAGGATCGGCTCCTGGGTGACCACGGCAATCTGCCGGCGAAGAGAAGCCAGGGATGCATCCCGGATATCCACGCCGTCGATCCGGATCGCTCCTTCGGCCACATCGTAGAACCGGGGAATCAGGTTCACCAGCGAGGTCTTTCCACCACCGCTCATACCTACCAGAGCCAGGATCTCTCCGGGCTGAACATCCAGATCGATGTCCTTCAAAACCGGGTTCCGGTCGTATTGAAAAGAAACCTTTTCAAACCGCACCCGGTGCGGTTTAACGACCAGCTCGACCGGGTTCTGTTTTTCCTGAATATCAGACTGCTTCTCCAGAATGTCGAACACGCGGTCCGATGCGGCCAGGCCCTCCTGCACGGCGTTGTTCAGCCGGCTGAGCTTTTTCACCGGATCATAGAGCATCAGAACCGCAGCCATGAAGGAAAAAAAAGTTCCGGGAGTTGAAGCGCCGGTGACCACGCTGTACCCGCCGTACCATACGACAAAGGCGATTCCCAGGCCGCCGAGCAGTTCCATAACCGGAGAGGACAGGGACTTGGCGATGACCGTTTTGATCTCCAACTCGAACAGATCATCGGTTTTTTTTACAAACCGCTTTTTTTCAAAGTCCTCCATGCCGAAGGCTTTGACGATCTTGCTGCCGGCAAAGGTTTCGTGCAGAAAGCTGTTCAGCTCTGCCATGGACTCCTGGCACCTGCGGCTGACCCGCCGCACCCGGCGACCGAATTCCACGACAGGAAAAAAGGCGATGGGAAGAATGACCAGGGCGCACAGGGCCAGTTTCCAATCCCGGTAAAGGACCACGACAATCAGTCCCAGAATGGTGAAAAAGTGCCGAACGATGCTGGTTACCGCCGTGGACACCATGGACCGGATCACGTTGACGTCATTGGTGATCCGAGACATCAACACGCCGGTTCTCTCCTGCTGAAAAAAAGACAGCGGCAGATCCATAACCCGTTCGTAGAGCCGGTCCCGCAGATCCTTGATGATCCGCTGGCCCACATAATTCATGTAGTATTCCTGGCCATAATCTCCCAATCCCCGCAGAAAAAAAACAACCACCACGACGATGGGCATCAGCCGAAGCATCTCGATATCCTGTTTAACGAAAATATCGTCCATGACCGGCTTGATCAAAAGCGCCGATACCGCGCTGGAAGCCGCGACCAGCAGCATGCAGGCCGTTCCCAGGAAAAGCCCCATTTTGTAGCGCTTGATCAGATCAAAGAGCTGCCGCTGCCGGGTCGTAATTTTAAATTTAAGACCTATTTTCATAATGTTCAGGATATTTCATGTCCGAAACAGTGATCCGCCGCAGAGGTAATCCGGCGAAGTTCCTGTTCAAGTTTCAGCCGCTTTTCCTCCTCTGTTTGGCGGTCCGCATCTTTTGAAACCCACAGAGGACGGCCGTAAACCAGGCGGCAGCGGGTAAAAGGAGCCGGAAGCACAAACCGGTCCCAGCTGTCGAATACCTTCATGCGCCGGGCGCTGTAGGTCACCGGCACAATGGGGTACCCGGATTTTTTGGCCAGAGAAATAATGCCTGGCTGAACCCTGAACCGGGGGCCCTGGGGCCCGTCCGGAATAATTACCGCAGGCCGGTTGCTCCCGGATATCTTTCTCAAGATGGTAATCAGCGCGGAAAGTCCGCCCCGGGTCGTGGACCCGCGAACGGTTTCCTGCCCCTGGCGTTGAAGCACCCGGGCGATGATCTCTCCGTCTTCCGAGCGGCTGACCAGGGCAACCCCGCCGTATCCCTTGAAAATGTAGCTGACCAGAAGAATCCGCGAGTGCCATATGGCGAGAATAAACCTGCGGGACTTGAGAATCTCCTCCACTGCCCCGCAACCCGCCACCTCGACGGAAGCGGTGCGAAAGATCAGATCAATGATCGTTTTTCCCAGCAGCCCGATCAGATTCCACTTGAATTCGGATTTTGCGAAGCTCATTGAAGCCTCTTTTTGCCCGACGTCAGCATATCCAGAGCGATCTGCGCGGTCCGGTCCGAGGCGCCGGGACCGCCGAGCCGCTCTCGGATCCGGCCAAGCTCGACGCTTTCGGCTTCCAGAATCGTTAAATCCGCCAGTTTTCCGGCCGCCAGATCGGCAATGCTTTCTGCGGTGGCCGCATCCTGTATTAATTCAGCGGCCACGGTTTTACCGGCGATCAAATTGGCCAGCCCGATATGCGGTACCCGGATCAGAGCCTTTCCCAGGCGGTAGCTTAAGGGAGAAACCCGGTAAACGATGATCGTCGGCGTCTGACAAAGGGCGGCTTCCAGCGTCACGGTTCCGGAGACAGCCACAGCCAGCCGGACGTTTTGAAGCACATTCTCAACACCGCCGGAAACGATGCGCACATCGATTTCAGACGCATAAGGTCTGACAAGTTCTTGAATATGACTGCTTTCGGCCGTCGACGCCTGGGAAACCAGAAACCGGATTCCGGGGATACGTTGATTCAGCCTTCGGGCCGCATCGAGCATCAGGGGAAGATGCCGGATGATCTCCGTATTCCGGGATCCGGGCAACAGGCCGACCGCCTGCTGCCGCGCTTTTAAAACCGGCGCGGTCTGTCCCGAAAGGCCGGAGTCGAGCAGGGGGTGACCCACAAAAGTGGCCAGAATGCCGTTATTCCGGTAAAACTCCGTTTCAAAAGGCAGAATGACGGCCATATGGTCCACTCGTTTTTTCAAGGTTCTGACCCGCCCCGGACGCCAGGCCCACACCTGGGGGCCGATATAATAAAGTACCGGGACATCGAGTTTCCTGGCGTGAGCCGCAAGATGCAGGTTGAAATCCGGAAAATCGATCAGAATCAGCAGATCCGGTCGCAGGGTTTTCAAAGCGGACCTGGCGATGGATATTCCCCGAAAAATATCGGGAAGCCTGGACATCACCTCGGTGATTCCCACCACCGACAATCGGTGCGCATCAAAGAGAATCCGCACTCCTTCTGAAGCCATCGACTTTCCGCCGATGCCGCAGAAAAACAGGCGGTCGTCGCGCTGCCTCATGGCCCGCACCAGCCTTGCACCGTGAAGATCGCCGGACGCTTCTCCGGCAACGATCATCACGCACCGGCCGTATCGGGCATGCGGCATGGCTCAGGTCCTCCGGAACAGGCGGATCGATGCCTCGATCTGATCCATGATGCTCAGAGCGATTTTCAGCGCATCGCGCCCCATCTGCCCGGTCACCTCGGGAACCTCCCTGCGTCGAACGCAGCGGACAAAGGATTTCAATTCATCGTCAAGCGGATCGGCGTTGGTGAAGCACAGCCGGTTGATGCCCATGCCCGGTATCACCGCGTCCACGGCGCTCTCGTCCTTCGCGATGCGGGTGATCTCCCGGTTGGCAAAATCCACGGAAATATAGGCATCCTTCTGAAAAAAACGGATCTTTCGTTCGTTTTTCATCGATATGCGGCTGGCCGTGATATTGGCCACGCACCCGTTGGCAAATTCAAGGCGGGCATTGGCGATATCCACGCTGGGGCAGATCACCGGGGCGCCCGAGGCCTGGATCCGCCTGATCTTGAATGGCACCAGATTCAGAATGATATCAATGTCATGGATCATCAAGTCCAGAACCACGCTCACATCCGTACACCGGTTCTTAAACACGCCGAGCCGGTGGGACTCAATGAAGAGAGGCGGGTGGACCATCATCTCTTTGAGGGCCGCCACCGCCGGATTGAACCGCTCCAGATGCCCCACCTGAATCAGCAATCCTCTGGATTCCGCAAGTTCGATAAGCTCCTGGGCCTCGCCCAGAGTGGTGGTCACGGGCTTTTCGATCAATACATCCGCATCGCTTTGCAAAAAAGCCCTGCTCACCTCATGGTGCAAAGAGGTGGGGGTTACGACACTGACGGCATCCACCCTGCCCAGCAGATCCCGGTAATCCGCATAGGCGCGGGTTTCCACGCATTTCGCAACCGCCTCTGCCTGGGTTTTATTCACATCCGCCACTCCGACCAGTTCCACATCGTCCATGCGGGCATATTTCTCCGCATGAAACCTGCCCAGGTATCCCACGCCAACCACCGCGATGCGAAGCTTTTTTTCTTTCATGATCTTATCACCTACCATCCGTCCCGGCAGTCTTCCAGAGCCAGAATGCAGATTCCGCATCTGTCGGCCAGAGCGGTCATTTCCTGCCGGTCAAAGACAACGGCCTTTCCCGCCTCCACAACCAAGGTCTGAACCCCGACCCGGTGCATGGTTTCGATGGTTTGCACGCCGATGGCCGGGATATCGAACCGCAGATCCTGATCGGGCTTGCAGACCTTGACCGCGACCGCCTTGCCCTTTCCGAGCATTCCCCCTCTTTCGATGGTGGCATCCGTTCCGTCGATCGCCTCAAGGGCCAGCACGGATCCACGGCCAACCACCGCGCACTGCCCGATGTCCAGCCGTCCCAGTTCCTTGGCAATCCGCCAGCCCAGAACGATATCGTCCTTTTCGGACCGGCGGGGTTTTTTCCGGGTCCAGCAACCCTTTGGGGCCAGCAGTTCGGGCAGCAGAAAGGTGGAGGCCTGAATCAGAATTCCTTCTTTCTCCAATACACCGGCAAAGGCCCTGAGCAAAGCGTCATCATGCGTATGGCGCATGCCGGCGATAATGGCAATAGCCTTGGCGTCCGGGCGCACATCGCTGAAAATCCGCGTCTTGCGGATCGCGCCAAGCATAACGGCTTGGGATACTGCATTTCGCTTGAAAAAATCGATCAGCCGCCGTACCTGTCCCAGATGCATCCATTCGATGGCCGACACTTCGGCCTCCAGCGCCGGATCGGTTTCCTTCAAAAAAGCCGCGGCAAAAACCTCGTACCCGCTGCGTCGGGCTTTGCTGGAAAAAATTAAGGGGAACTGACCGCTCCCCGCTATGAGTCCGATTCGATGATCCATTTTGGGTCCAAGGCGCTTTGAAAAGCAACGATCACCGGGTTACGCCCCGGCTTGATGTTTGCAGAAATTCAATAAATCCGACGACCTCCGGAATCTGTTCCACCTCGGCCTTGACCCGTTCGATGGCCTCATTGATGGTAATTCCGATTCGAAATACGATCCGGTATGTTTTTTTCAGCTGCAAAATCGTTTCCTGAGAAAACCCGTGACGTTTGAGACCTACGGAGTTCAGTCCGTGCAGGGCAGCCCGGTCGCCCGAAGCGATCACATAAGGCGGGACATCCTTGACCACCGCGGACTTGCCGCCGACAAAAGCGTAATCGCCGATTCGAACAAACTGATGGATGGCCACCAGCCCTCCGATCGTCGCATGATCGCCGATCGTGATATGCCCGGCCAGGGTGGCGTTGTTGGCCATCACCACGTTTCGGCCGATTTTGCAGTCATGGGCCACGTGGGTATAGGCCATCAGAAAACTTTCCTCTCCCAGTTCGGTTACGCCGCCGCCGAAAGAAGTTCCTCTGTGTATGGTGACGAATTCACGAATAATGCTGCCTCTGCCGATCTTCACCCAGGTCTCTTCTCCCTGAAATTTCAGAGACTGGGGCGGCGCTCCGATCGATGCATAATGAAATATCTGGCAATCCGGCCCGATAATGACATAAGGATCGATCACTGCATGCGAGCCGATAACGGTCCCGCTTCCGATCCGCGTGTTCTTTCCGACAAGGGCGAAAGGACCGATGGTCACATTTTCGTCGATCTGAGCCCCCGGATCGACGATAGCGGTCTGATGAATCATTTCTTTTCTCCAAACGAAGCCATCATCTCGGCTTCGGCCACGATGTTGTCTTCAACTCTGGCAATACCGGCCATTTTAACGGCCTTTGCCCGCTGCTTCAAGGCCCTGATCTCAAAGATCAGCTGATCTCCGGGAACCACGGGTTTTCGAAACCGGACCTTGTCCATGCCCATGAAATAAATGACAGCGCCGCGCAATGCTTCAGGCATGCTGTCCAAAGCCAGAATGCCCCCGGCTTGCGCCATGGCTTCCAAAATAAGCACACCCGGCATGATCGGCGTTCCGGGAAAATGTCCCTGGAAAAACGGCTCGTTGATGGTAACGTTTTTCAGGGCCGTAATTCTTTCTCCGGAAACCAGTTCAACCACCCGGTCAATCAGCAGAAAGGGATACCGGTGCGGCAGAAAATTCATAATCTCCGCAATGGAATATTGTTTCATGGCTAAACATCTCTTTTGGGGTACAAACATTCAAAACCGATCGCCTAATCCAAATCCTTCTGAACGCCGCAGCCTTGACCGGCCTCAAGATTTTGAAGACGTTTTTCGAGCTCGGCGATTTTTTTGCTCAGCTCCGGTAACCTGGGCACCACGTGTTGAACGCGAAGCCACTGGCTGTGAGGCATCTCCGGAGATCCGGAAACGATCTGACCGCTTTCGACAGACCTGGCCACTCCGGCTTGAGGTCCGACGGTCACATGGTCGCCGATCGTGATATGACCGGAAATCCCGGCCTGGCCCGCCAGAACGGCATGCCTTCCGATCGTCGTGCTTCCGGATATTCCCACCTGGGCCACGAGAGCCGCATGCTCACCCACGGTTACATTATGGGCCACATGCACCAGGTTGTCGGTTTTCACGCCCCGCTGAATCCAGGTTTTTCCGAATGTAGCCCGGTCAATGGTGTTCGCGGCGCCGATCTCCACATCATCATCGATCTGAACAATTCCGATGTGCGGGATCTTGTGATACCCTTCAGCAGTGGGAACAAACCCGAATCCGTCACTCCCGATCACCGTTGAAGCATGAATGATCACCCGGTTTCCGATCACGCAGTTCTCTCGAACGGTCACGTGTGGATAAATTTCCACATCGTCGCCGATCGACGCCCCGTCTCCGACAAACACGCCGGGATGAAGCACCGCCCGGTCTCCAATCCGGACATGATCGCCGATCACCACGAAATGGCCGATGGAAACATCCTTTCCGCAGGCAAAGTCAACGCCGATGCCCGCATGAGGGCTGATTCCGGACGGCGGACGCCGGTGGGGATGAAACCACCGGACCACCTGAAGAAAGGCAAGCTGGGGATGGTCCGCGCAGATCAGGGGCTTTTCCGATGGTCCCCTAAACCCTCGCGGAACAATGACCGCTCCAGCGCCGGTTTCGTCCATTTTTTTTAAAAACTTCGGATGACCGGCAAAGGTGATCCGGTCTGGAGCCGCTGCTTCAAATGGCGCCACTCCGGCGATCATGCGCCGGTCATCCCCGACGACACTGCCTTTAACCATATCAGCGATCTGCGCAATCGACAGTTTCATACCGTTCTCCAAAGTCCGGCATTTCCGAGTAAATGCCGACGGATTTCATTTGGATGTTTTGGCAAACTGTTTGTTGTACTGCTCAATGATCACATCGGTGATGTCAATGGTCTGAGGAGCATAGAGAACGCCGGTTTCCCGCTTTTCCAGAATCAGCAGGTACCCCCCTTTTTTACCGAATTCATTCACCAGTTCAATCAGATCCTTCTGAATATCCACGATCAGTTTACCTTCAAACTCCTTGAATTCTTCGGCATATTTTTTTTGAAGTACTTTGAAGTCGCCAATCCCGATGCGAAGTTCCCGCTCCTTTTCCTCGCGAGCCTCCTCGCTGAGCACCAGTGCCTCGCGTTCAAACTGCTTTCGTTTTTCTTCAATCGCAGTTCCTTTTGTCTTAAGGTCTTCCTCCATCTTTTTCCCGCGTTGCTTGATTTCAGCCTGGGCTGATTTGCCGGCGCTCGAAGCCTCCAGAATTTTTTGAAAATCCACGATTCCGATCTTGGCGGCATCGGCCCCAAGGCTGGAGGACGCTAAGAAAAAAAGACCGATCATCAGCATGCAAATTGTTTTGACGCTGCGCATGAAACCCCCTTCTTATAAACACCCGTTAAACATTACAGTTTTCTTTCAAAATGCCGCTCCCATGGAAAACTCCCACCTTCCTCCGCTGTCCTCGCCTTCCTTGGGATCAAGAATATAGCCATTTTCAATGCGAATCGGCCCCATCGGAGAATACCAGCGGATGCCGTACCCCGCACTCTGTCTGAGGTCGCCCAGATCCATACTCTCATCGTTATACACGTTGCCGGTGTCATAAAAAACAACGCCGACCAAACCGGCTTTTTTGATCAGCGGGAGAATCCATTCCGCGTTGAACTGAATGAATCGATCCCCGCCGATCTTTGATCCTTCTTCATCGTAAACGCATACATCCCGCCAGTCAAAACCGCGAAGCGAATTCATTCCTCCCAGGTAAAACCGTTCGTAATCGGGAAGCTTCATTCCGGAATTCTGCTCCACGTAGCCGCCTTGACCGTGCAGAAAGCCAACCATATCCCAGAACAGCGGGAAATACCATCCGGTCTCGGCAACGTATTTGATAAAACCGATATCACCCCCCAGCCCCGCATACTGAACCGTCAGCCGGTGGTCCGAGCCTTCGGTGGGATTGAACATCCGGTCTCGGGAATCGTACCGCAATGTCGCCGTTACGCTGCTCGTCGTGTAAGTTCCATCCATATCCTTGACCAGATCGGAAGCATCGTCGGTCACCTCCGAAATATCGCTGATCTCAAAGCCGTAAGCCAGGTAGAATCGGGTGTAGTCCCACACAGGATATCCGAATCGAACGGTCGCACCCTGGCTCTCCCTTTCATAGGTGTCGTAATCCCGATCCCAGTTATAAATATCAAATCCGGCGGAAAGCGGAATGTCGAACAGCCACGGCTCGGTGAAACTCAAGGTGTAGCGGCTGGTGGCACCCCCGATTTCGGCCTTGAGCTGCAGGATCTGTCCCAGTCCGAAAAGGTTTCGCTGGGAGATCGATGCCATGAAAAAAATGTCCTCGACGCTGCTGTATCCGCCGCCGAAGGTAAATGCGCCGGTGGGCTTTTCCTGAACGTCGATCTTCAGAACCATCTGGTCGGCAGCGCTGCCCTTAACGGTGTCGATCTTGACATCCTCGAAATAATCCAGCCGGTAAAGGTTTCGAACACCGCGTTTGAGTTCCTTTCCACGATAAAGCTCCTGTTCATATACCTTCAGTTCACGCCGGATTACCTTATCGCGGGTATTGACATTACCGCTGATAAAGATTTTCTCAAAATACACCTGTTGTTCCTTGTCGATCCGGTAAGTCAGGTTGACCTCCATTTTCTCGGAATCTTTTTCGATCTGCGGCTTGACCTGCGCGTAGGCATATCCTTCGTCCGAGTACAGATCGGTCAGCGCCAGCACGTCGTTTCTCACCTGTTCGAGGTTGTAATAAGTCTCCTTGGAAATCTTAAGTTTGCTCAGCAGGATTTCCCTGTCCAGAATCAGATCGCCGTCGACATCAACCTTCCCCACCCTGAACTGGGGCCCTTCGTCGATCTTGATGCCGATGTCGATCCGGTCCTGCTCGAAACGAATCTCCGGATCACCGATCTTGGCCTGAATATACCCCGTATTGTGATAAAAGGCCGCCAGGTTGACGATGTCCTGATCCAGTTTTTCGCGGTTCAGCTCGCCCGAAGAGGTGATCCACGAAAAGTAGCCCTTTTCCGAGGTCTTCATCAGCTTTTTGAGCTTCTTGTCATCGTAAGAGGCGTTTCCCTCAAAAGAAATCTGCCGGATCATCACCTTTTTACCCTCTTCGATGATAAATTCCAGAACGGACTGATTGTTTTGAAGTTCCTCAATCTTGTATGTCACCGTAACATTATGGTAGTTCTTTTCCTTGTAAACCTCCTGAATCCTTTGAATGTTTTTCTGAATGGAGAAAATATTGAGAATGGATCCCACCCGGATATCCAGGTTTTCCTTCAGCTCTTCGTCTTCAAAAATCCGGTTGCCGGTAAAATGGATGGATCGAATGGTGGGTTTTTCTGTCACCAGGAAGGTGATCGTCTTTCCATCAGGGCCGTCTTCCGCCTCGATGCGGACATCTTCAAAATATCCCATTGCGTAAACGGACTTCAGGTCTTCGGCAAGGGTTTTGCCCAGATACACGTCGCCGGGGGCTATTTTAATCCGCCGCTCGATCGCGTCCTTTTCAATCCGCTTGTTTCCGCTGACCGCAACGCGAGCTACCCTGGCCCGTTTGAAAATTTTCAGGCTCAAATCCCGGGCAATATTCCGAACGCCTGCAGGCAGGTTTTCAACGCCCTGCCCTTCTTCGTAAAACGTCTGGACAGTGTCTTCGCCGAACGGGGACATCAGTTTAACGTCCAGACTGAACCGCCGGCCGATCCAGGTCAGACTGCCCCAGACGGCATAATCCGCCCCGATCTCAAGGGCGCTGTTTCGAATCCGGCTGATTCCCGCAGCCTCATCCTCTCCTGATACCGCCTCAGGTCCTTCGGACTCCAGAATTTCAGCGCCTTCGTCTTTAAGGTGTTTTTGAATCTGCCTTGGAATTTCGGTCTTTAAATATGAAAAATCTTCCAGAGAGTAAACCTGAAAGGGGAAGACCGCCACCTGAACGGTCTCCAGGGCAAAAACGCTGTTGGCAAGCAAACATCCCGCCGCAGCTATCAACAGCCAGAATCGTCGTATCATAACCATGCCTCAATCCGTCTGAACAAGTTTACCATCCAATAGCGTTACACACCGGGACATGAACGCGGCCAGTTCCATGTTGTGAGTCACCACGACCATCGTCATGCCCAGCTCGCGATTCAGTTCCAGAAGCAGTTCATGAACCTGATCGCTGTTGCGTTTATCCAGATTTCCCGTAGGTTCATCCGCCAGCAGAATCAAGGGGCGAAGCGCCAGGGCGCGGGCCAGAGCCACACGCTGCTGTTCGCCGCCGGAAAGTCTGTTCACCGGATGAAGCAAACGATCCTTGAGTCCAACGCGAACCAGAATCTCTTCGGCGCACCGGCGGGCGGCCTCCTTGCTTCTTCCCTGAATCAGAACCGGCATCATCACGTTTTCAAGGGAATTGAATTCGGCAAGCAGATGATGAAATTGAAAAACAAACCCTACCGTCTGGTTGCGGAATTCTGCCAGTCGGCCGTTGTTTAACTGGAACATATCCTGCCCCTGAATCAGAACCGACCCGCGATCCGGTCGATCCAGAGCGCCGAGAATATGGAGCAGGGTGGATTTCCCGATTCCCGATGCCCCGACCACGGCAAGGGTCTGCCCGGATGCCAGATTCATGTCCACCCCTTTGAGGATATCGATTCTAGCGCCGGCGGCGTCAAAACTCTTATAAAGGTCTCTGACCTCGATCAGGGGAGAAATCTGAGCTGTTTCCAGCTTGACTGGATGATGTGGGCTCAAGGAATTATCCATACCGTATCGCCTGGACCGGATCCAGTTTGGCGGCCTGGCCTGCAGGGTGAAGGGTCGAGACAAAACAAATTCCCACCGCGGCCACGGCAATCCAGAAAACGTCCAGCGCCTCAAGCTGCACCGGCACGGTCGTCACATAAAAGACCTGCTCAGGCAGTTGAATGATCGGATAGGTCTTTAGAAAAAAGCACAGGAGCAGCCCAAGGCATACCCCCAGCCCCGTTCCCAGGGTACCGACGGCCATTCCTTTGAGCACAAAGATTTTTCTGATGCTCCTGTTCGTCGCCCCCATGGCTTTTAATATGGCTATATCTTTTGTTTTTTCCATCACCATCATAATCAGGGCGCTGGCGATATTAAACGCCGCCACCAGAACAATCAGCGTCAGGATGACAAACATGACCGCCTTTTCCAGCTTGAGGGCTGAAAAAAGATTCCGGTTCATCTGCATCCAGTCCAGCAAGCGGTAACCGGAACCCAGTTTTTCCGCCAGCGACTGAGCAACGGCTTTGGCATGATAGATGTCGTTCACGCGGATCTCAATTCCGGTAACCGCGTCGGACATGCGCAGCATCGCCTGCGCATCCTCTATCCGGACAAATGCCAGAGTCCCGTCGTATTCATACATTCCGGACTTAAAAATGCCGGTCACCTCGAATCTTTTCATGGAAGGCACGTAGCCGACAGGCGATATCATGCCCCTCGGGGAGATCACGTACACCGAATCCCCCTGCGAGACGCCAAGATGCCTTGCAAGCTCATTGCCCAGAACAATCGGCGACCCGTTGCTCCTGACGCCGGCGGAAAGCGCGGCGGCATCCAGCTTCAGTATCACCCGCTGCGCCGATTCAGGATCTACGCCCCGCACAATGCCTCCCGAAGCGCCCGATGCCGACCGGATCATGACCTGAGTCTTGACATAGGGAATCGCCGCCTCCACCCCCCCCTCCGATTCAACCCGCCGCAGCACCGGACGGTATTCGTGCATGGAACCCTGGCTTGGAGTCAGAATCACATGAGACTCTACGGCCAGAATACGGGATTTCAAGTCTTCCTCAAATCCGGCCATGACGGCAATCACTACAATCAGCGCCATCACGCCCACGGCCACTCCCGCAATGGAAAGCAGATTGATCAGCGATATGAATGCATGCTTCTGCCTGGCCCTGAGATATCGGCCGCCTATGAACCATTCAAAATACATTTATGGCCTATAGCATCCTCGACCTGAAAAGGCAAAGGTTTCAATGGGTCATCCCGCCGCAGGCTTCATATGCGGGAAAAGGATCACCTCACGAATGGAGGCCGCATCGGTCAGAAGCATGACCAGCCGGTCGATGCCGATTCCCTCGCCGGCCGTCGGCGGCATACCGTACTCCAGGGCCTCAATATAATCCCTGTCCATGAAATGCGCCTCATCGTCTCCGGCATCCCGGTCCGCCACCTGCTGGGTAAAACGTGCAAGCTGGTCTTCCGGATCATTGAGTTCTGAAAATCCATTGGCGATCTCACGGCCCGCGATAAACAGCTCAAAACGCTCGGTCAGTTCAGGTTCGGCATCGCTTCGCCGGGAAAGCGGCGATACTTCGACAGGATATCCGGTGACAAAAGTCGGTTGAATCAGCTTCGGCTCCACCAGAACATCGAACAGTTTGGTAATCACCTTTCCCAGACGCCCGGTTTTGGTGATTTTGATTCCTTTTTCCCCAGCAAACGCCAGCAACGCATCACGGTTGCTCAGCAGGGATCTGTCTATGCCGCCGATTTCCTGCAAGGCGGTCAGCAGCGGAATCCGGCGCCAAGATGCTCCGAAATCGATGGCGTGGCCCTGATAGGTAACTGTCTCGGAGCCGGTCGCCTGAAGGGCTACGTAGCGAAACATCTCTTCGGTCAGCGTCATCAATTCCTGATAGGTGGCATAGGCCTGATAGAACTCCAGCATGGTGAATTCGGGATTGTGCTTGGTGGAAATTCCCTCATTCCGAAAATTGCGGTTGATTTCAAACACCCGTTCAAACCCCCCCACCACAAGCCGCTTCAGATAAAGCTCCGGAGCGATTCTCAGATAAAGCTCCATATCCAGAGCATTATGATGGGTCTTAAACGGCGTGGCCTCCGCCCCTCCGGGAATGGGCTGCATCATCGGAGTTTCCACCTCCATAAAATCGCGTTCCAGCAGAAAGTTCCGAATGGTCTGAATGATTCGCGTACGCCGAAGGAAAATCTCCCGGACCTCCGCGTTCATGATTAAATCCAGATAACGCTGCCGATACCGTTTTTCAGGGTCCTTCAGACCATGAAATTTTTCGGGAAGCATTCGAACCGTTTTGCTCAGCAGCCTGAATTTCTTGACCAGAAGCGTCCATTCCCCTGTATGGGTCTGGAACATATTTCCGACAAATCCTGCAAAATCGCCCACATCCAGCTGTCTGAAAACCGAATAGGCTTCCTCGCCGATCTGGTCTTTTCGAATATAGGCCTGCAGCTGACCGCTACGATCCCGGAACCGGACAAAAGCGGCTTTACCGAACCGGTTCACGGCCATCATGCGCCCTGCCACATAAAATTCCGGCTCGTTTTTTCCTGCGGCATCCGGCCCGGCTTCAATCAGCGTTCGAATTTCCGCGATCGTGTGGGACACAGAAAAATCATTCGGATACAGATTGATGCCGCTGTTTTTCAAATCCAGCACTTTTTGTTGTCGGCGCTCCAGAAGATCGCCCGGACTTTCCATGCTCATCCAATACCTGCCTGTTCTGACTTTGTCTGTATATCAAAGGTTTGCCGCAGCTTCCGGCAACAAGTCACGGTTCTGATGCCGAAAAGGCATCAAATCGAAGATTGATCCCCTGTTCTTTCAATAACTTGGGAATAGTATTCAAAAATCGTTCAGATTTGCTAACCTATTTTGCCCAAAGGTGTCAAGACTAAGTTGGCGGTGCGATACGAGGAAGAAGAAATCGAACAGTAGTTCCCTCTTCGGGGCCGCTCTGGACGGCAAGCCAGCTGTCATAAGATTCCAGAATGCTGTGAACAATGGACAGTCCCAGCCCTGTTCCGCGAGGCTTGGTCGTAAAAAACGGGTCAAAAATCGAAGACAGAATTTCGGGCGCGATGCCGGCGCCGGCGTCCTGAATCTCAATACAGGCCTTATCCGGTTTAACCGAATACAAACGAACGGTTACAACGCCCGGACCATCAACGGCCTCTGCGGCATTGAGCGATAGATTCCAGACAACCTGATGCAAATGCATCGGATCCATCCTGACCCATATTCCCGGATCCAGTTCCCGCTCTATGGTAATCTGTCGCAAGCCAGCGGCGTCGTTTTCAAATAAATCCAGAATTTCATCCATCGCCGCGCTTAGATGCACCTCCTTCGGTTTACCCGCCGGAGGCCTTGCGAACAGTAGAAAATTAGTTACCAGAGCGCTGAGCCGGTCGGCTTCCCGTAAAACAATCTGCATCAGCTTCTCGTGATCCGGATGGCATGGAAGCTCTTCGTACATCAACTGGATGGAGCCGGTCAGAGAGGCCAGAGGATTTTTGATCTCATGGGCCAATCCCGAAGCCATCTCGCCGACAGCGGCCAGTTTTTCAACCCGCTTGAGGTGGTCTTCCAGAGAGACCAGTTCGTTTCGAGCCCGCTTTTCCTGCTCAGCCAGCATACTGCTTAAAAAGGCCACCGAAAAGCATGCGGCCGCTATCATCACCACATTGTACAGCACATGAGCGCCGGGGGTCGACATGGCGTCCGAAAAACCGAATGGATGAAGCCAGCCGTAATACTGCCCGCAGGCGATGACCGCATACTCAATGCTGCAAAGCGCGGCAACGGTCAGACTGCCTTTTCGAAAAAGGATCATACTGGAATAAACGATGACCAGCAGATAAAGAAAGGTCAATGGGCTGGGAAAACCGCCCGTCATAAACACCATGAATGAGGCGATCAGCGTATCAACAGCCAGCTGGATGCAGGCAAAAACAGTTGTTTGCTTCATCCGCCCGAGAATAAACGCATAGGCAATGGAAATCACAAAGATGGCCGCGGTGATTCCATAAACCATAAGAAGCGGGCTGGCCGGAGGCGATGGACTCTGCCCGACCTGTACAACCACAATGGAAACCAGCAGAATAATGACAAACAGGATTCTAAAAAGCGTCAGCCATTTGAGCTTATTGCTCAAATGGCTCTCGACGTTTAAGGAAGCACCATCCATATGGAGTCAATCAAAATCGGTTTTTGAAGTCAAATCGCAGGCCTTAACCGACCGCTCCGGCGATGCTGAAAATCGGCAGATACATGGCAATTACCAGCCCGCCGATAACCACGCCCAGGAAAACCAGCATAAACGGTTCGATTAATGCGGTCAGGTTCTCCACGGCCTGATCCACCTCGTCATCATAAAAATCAGCGATCTTGTCCAGCATGGCATCGAGGGCGCCCGTAGACTCTCCCACACCGATCATCTGGCACACCATGGAAGGGAAAACGCCGCTTTCCTGAAGCGTTTCCGCCATGCCCCGGCCCTCGGCGATGCCCGAACGGGTATAGTAGACGGCTTTTTCAACGGTCTTGTTTCCGGCGGTCCTCGCCACAATGTCAAGCGCTTCAAGAATCGCTACGCCGCTGGACAGCATGGTTCCCATGGTCCGGGTAAACTTGGCCACAGCCACCTTGCGGATCAGAATGCCGAATACCGGAAGTTTCAAAAGCATCTTGTCGACAGACTCTCTCCCCTTTTCGGTATTGTAATATTTCTTGAAGGCAAATATGAAAATCACCACAGCGCCGATAATATAAAAAACCTTGCCTTTGACAAACTCGCTCATTTTGATAACCATCTCGGTAACGGCCGGCAGCCCCTGTCCCATTTCGGCAAACATCTTTTGAAATACCGGGATAACGAAGATCAGGATGACGGCCAGCACCAGAACAGCAATACAGAGGACCACGGTCGGATACACCATGGCGCCCTTGACCTGGCTTTTGAGCTTGGCGGCCTTTTCCATATAGCTGGACAGCCTTTTGAGAATGGTATCCAGAATGCCGCCGGCCTCTCCGGCGGCAATCATGTTGACGAAAAGCGCATCAAACGTATTGGGGAATTTTTTCAGTGCGCCGGCGAGGGTCTCGCCGCCCTCGACCGCATCCTTGATAGACTTGAGCATTTTTTTGAAGGTTTTGTTTTCCTGCTGCGAATACAGGATATCCAGGCACTGAATGATGGGGAGCCCCGCATCGATCATGGTGGAAAACTGTCTGCAAAAAAGAATGACATCCCGCTCGGTGACCTTTGGCTGCAAAAAGGCGATGCCTTCAAGCAGATCCTTGGGCTTTGCCTTGACTCTGGTCGGCGTCACTCGAAGGCGGCTCAGCTGAAATCGGGCTGCCTCTTCACTGGGCGCATCGATTTCTCCACGCTGTGTTTCATTTTTTCGATTCGTCCCTTCCCACAAATATATCGGCATGATTTACTCCCTTTGTTATCCTGACAAAAATACCAAAGCGCAAACATGGAACTGATATTGACGGTATGTGGTACTAAATGGATTTTTATTTTGCGCGCTTCATTTGCGGCGCGCCGCTCAAAAACAAATTTTTCAGATAAAAAATTAGTCCGTTATGTAACACAGATTTCGGCATACTTCAATAAACTTTACGTTTTTACAATACTTAAGGCCAACGCCGGTCAAAGCGCGAGAATGGCATTCTAGCAAAAGCAGATACACCCGACCGGCAAGGCTTCAAAACTTCGGCTTGATTAAAACCCCCGGCTGTGCAAATGTTTTGAAAATTTTTTATACTGGCGCATTCTTGATCCATCAAAACGGATGCGCGGAATTGGACCAGGCAAAATTCCACCCATGGAGATATTCGAGGCCTCCAAAGAATGAAAGACGATGCCCAATATTGCCGGGTCCTGTTACAAACTCGCCAAAAGCGGCCGAACCAATATGGCAACAAACCCGAACAGTGCGAATAAAGAGCTTACGATCATCACTTCGCATATCAATGCCGATTTTGACGCTGTCGCATCCATGCTTGCAGCGCAAAAGCTTTATCCAGGCTCTCTTGTCGTCTTTCCGGGGTCTCAGGAAAAAAACATTCGGGATTTCTTCATCCAGTCCATGGCCTACATGTTTAACATGGCCGATATCAAGGAAATCGATTTTTCAAAAATCAAAAGACTGGTTCTGGTCGACACCCGGCAGCCGAGCCGCATCGGAGTTTTTGCCTCCCTGCTGAATCGGCCCGATGTGGAAATCCATATCTATGACCATCATCCCGGCATGAGCGATGACATTGTCGGCCATTTTCAGGTACACCGGCTCACCGGCGCAACCGTCACCATACTGACCGATCTGATTCGTGAAAAAGAGGTTTCCATCACCGCGGACGAGGCGACCATCATGTGCCTGGGCATTTATGAAGACACGGGTTCCTTTAATTATGCGTCCACAAGCCCCGAGGATTTTACCGCCGCCGCTTTTCTCCTGTCCCGGGGCGCCAATCTGAACATCGTGTCCGACCTGATCGCCAGAGAGTTGAATTCCGAGCAGGTTTCCCTTCTCAACGACATGCTGCAGGCCAGCACCCGCTACCGCATCAACGGAATGGAGGTGCTGATCACCAGCGTGGTTACGGACGTCTATGTGCCGGACTTCGCTCTTCTGGTCCACAAGATGGTTAAAATTGAAAATCTGGATGCCATTTTTGCGATTGCACAGATGGGCAACAAAATTTATGTGACGGCCCGAAGCCGAATCCCCGAGGTCGACGTGGGAGCGGTGGCGTCGGCGCTGGGCGGCGGGGGACATCCTTACGCTGCCGCGGCCACGGTGAAAGACCGGACCCTGACTCAGGTCGAGCATGAACTGATCGACATTCTTTATAAAATGGTGCATTCCCGCAGACAGGCCCAGGATATCATGTCTTCGCCCCCCATCACGGTGGATGCACAGGTTTCATGCAAGGCGGCCCAGGATCTCCTTGTCCGCTATAACATCAATGCGCTTCTGGTCACCCGGAAAACCGGATCGGAAGAGAAACTGTGCGGGTACATCTCCCGGCAGGTAATTGAAAAAGCCCTGTTTCACAAGCTCGACACCGTGCCGGTCGAAGAATACATGAACACGGAAGTCGCCTCGGTTCGGCCGGAGTCGGTCCTGAACGAAATTCAGGACAAAATCATCGAGAACAAGCAGCGCATTCTGCCGGTCGTCGACCAGAACCGCATCGTCGGCGTGATAACCCGGACAGATCTTCTCAACCTGCTGGTCCGAAAAAATCGGCACTCGACCCTGGATTCTCCCGACCCGCTCAAGGAGTCGCTGCATGCCCGCACCCGAAACATCTCGAAGTTCATGGAAGAACGCCTTTCCGGCCGCATGCTGGACATCCTGAGAAGCATTGGAACCGTCTCCAGCGAGATCGGATACGAAGCCTACGTGGTGGGCGGATTTGTCAGAGATCTTTTCCTGTTTCGGCCCAATGAGGATATCGACATCGTGATTGAAGGCGACGGCATCGAATTCGCCAGGCACTACGCCCGCATGCACGATGCCAGGATTCACACTTATGAAAAATTCGGCACGGCGGTTATTGTCTTTCCGGACGGATTTAAAATCGACGTGGCCTCGGCCCGGCTGGAATACTATCAGTTTCCGGCCGCCCTTCCCACGGTGGAAATGAGCTCCATCAAGCTGGACATGTTTCGAAGGGATTTTACCATCAATACTCTGGCTATTCGGCTCAGCCCAGACCGATTCGGCATATTGATCGACTTTTTTTCCGCTCAAAAAGACATTAAGGAAAAGGCCATAAGAGTCCTGCACAACCTGAGCTTTGTGGAAGATCCCACCCGCGTATTCCGGGCAATCCGTTTCGAGCAGCGGTTCGGATTCAACATCGGAAAACTCACCGCCGGACTGATTAAAAACTCAGTCAAAATGGAATTTTTCAAGCGCCTGAGCGGAAAACGCGTTTTTACCGAACTCCGCCAGCTTCTGGAAGAAGAAAATCCGGTTCCGGCCATCATGCGCCTGAACGATTACGACCTGCTCAAGGTGATCCATCCGACCGTCGAACTGACCTCGGAGCTTATCGCCACGCTCAATTCAGTCAAAAAAGTCATCGCCTGGTGTGATCTTCTGTTTCTGAACGAGCCCTACATGAAGTGGCTGATATATTTTATGGCCCTGACGCGGAATTGCAGCTTTGAGGTCTCGAAGGAGATCTGCCGCCGACTCGAGCTGGCGCCCCGCTACCGCAGCATTCTGTGTCAGGAAAGATTTGAAGCCGACCAGCGCCTTATCCAGCTTGAACGAAACCTTCCGGAAACCAACGACAGGCTTTATCACAAGCTCACGGGTTTTAAAACCGAACTGATTCTTTATATGATGGCGGCAACCTCGAGCGAAAACGTGCAAAAAGCCATTTCTCATTTCTTTACCAATCTCCGCCGGGTCAGAATCTCTGTCATGGGACGGGATCTGCTCGAATTCGGCCTCAAGCCGGGGCCTGTCTTCAAGACCATTCTGGATGCCGCTTTGAACGCCAGGCTCAACGGCCGTCTTAAAACCCTCGACGACGAAAAGAACTTTGTGCGCGAGTATATCTCGCATCTCACAACCTGATCTTTTCAAACCAACGCCCTGCAGGCGCCATTGCACTTTCCGGCCGCCCCCTTTAATTCCCCAGGCCCCGAGTTTTTCAGCCGGGACAAATTGAACATTTCACTTGCATATGCCGCATTTCACGCTATAGAGTGATGCCTTGAATCGAAAATGCAGGCGTCGCGACGCCGGAGACGAGGAGAATTTTCATGACAACCAGAAAACGGATTTTAAGCGGAATGCGGCCGACCGGGCCTCTGCATCTGGGCAATTACCTGGGGGCCCTGGCCAACTGGGTCAAACTTCAGGATGAATATGAATGCTTCTTTTTTATCGCCGACTGGCATGCCATCACCAGCGATTATGAGAATACGGCGCCCATTTCCAAACACATCCGCAGCATGATGATCGACTGGCTCAGCAGCGGACTTTCCCCTGAAAAAAGCGTGCTGTTTGTTCAATCCCAGGTCAAGGAACATGCGGAACTGTTCCTGCTGCTTTCCATGATCACACCGGTTCCCTGGCTGGAGCGCAACCCCACCTACAAGGATCAGATTGTGCAGCTCAGCAACAAGGATCTTTCCACATTCGGATTTCTCGGGTATCCGGTGCTGCAGGCGGCCGACATCATCATGTACAAGGCCTATGGAGTTCCGGTCGGCATGGACCAGGTTCCCCATATCGAAATCACCCGGGAAATCGCCCGGCGTTTCAACTTTCTCTATGGAGAAGTGTTTCCCGAACCCCGGGCCCTTTTAACCGAAACGCCTAAAATACTGGGTCTGGACCGCCGCAAAATGAGCAAAAGCTATAACAACGCCATCTATCTGTCGGATTCTTCAAAGGAGATCGCCGCCAAGGTCGCCCAGATGATCACCGATCCTCAGCGGGCGAGAAAAACCGATCCCGGAGATCCGGATGTATGCAATGTGTTTGAATTTCACAAAATCTATACCGACAAAGACACAACGGCCGGCATCAACCGGCAGTGCCGGGCCGCGGAAATCGGCTGCGTCGCGTGCAAAAAAATCATGGCCGAAAATCTGATTCGAGCCCTTGAACCCATTCGTGAAAAGCAGGCCTTTTATCGGGACCGGCCAAAGCTTGTCGACGAAATAGTGACGGAAGGCAACGAAAAAGCACGCGCCGTTGCCCGCCGGACCATGGAGGAAGTGCGGGCCGCCGTCAAGCTTTAGCTCCGCAGCCATATTGAACCGGATCTTCAGCGGTTCCACGGGCAAAGAACCGATCCAATGGCCATGACCCAGGAAACATACGAAATCAAGATTGAAAAAATTTTTGAGGGTCCCATGGACCTGCTGCTCCACCTCATTCGAAAAAACGAGGTGGACATATATGATATACCGATCGCCATGATCACCGAACAGTTTCTGGAGTATCTTCAGTGGCTGGACGCCATGAACATAGACTATGCCGGAGATTTTCTGGCAATGGCGTCATCCCTGACGCACATCAAATCCCGCATGCTGCTGCCGCCGCGTGAGGGGGAAGAGGACGGGGAAGACCCCCGCATGGAAATCGCCCGTCCTTTGCTGGAATATATTCAGCTCAAGCAGGCAGCCGAAAAACTCACCGCACGCAGCCTTCTGGACGAAGACGTGTTCACGCGACCCGACTTCCGACAGGAAATCGGGTCGGAACCGGATGCGTCCGTTATCCGGATCGGATTATTTGAACTGATTGATGCGTTCCAGACGCTTCTCAACTCTCGATCCTCCGCGCACCGCATCGATCTGAACGAGGATCGCATCTCGGTAACCGACCGGATTTCTCAATTAGTAGATCTCCTGGAAGCCAAAGGGTCCATGACATTTGACGAACTGTTTCCACCGGCCGCGCAGAGAGATGAAATTATCATCACCTTTCTGGCCATCCTGGAAATGGCCAAACTTTCACTGATCCAGATGGTGCAGCATGCGGGAAGCGGCATTATTCGCATCCTGTGCCTGTGAATGAACGAGCCCATGGAAGGAGAAATCAAGCATATCATTGAAAGCCTGCTTTTTGTTTCCGACGAGCCTCTGAGCATCGAACGGATCTGCGAAACGCTTGCAATCAACGATCCGGGGCCGGTCCAAGAAGCGCTCAACGATCTGGACCGGGAATACGGAACCCGGAAAGGCGGCTTTGAGCTGCGTCGGATTGCCGACGGTTTTCAGCTCCGCACCCGGCCCGAATACGCCGAGTGGATTCGCCGGCTCAAGCAGCCTTCGCCCAAACGCATCAGCAAGGCATCGCTGGAGACCCTGGCGATAATCGCCTACCGGCAACCTGTCATGCGTTCGGATATTGAATACATTCGTGGGGTTGACTGCGGCGGCGTGTTGCGCATTCTGCTGGAGAAAAAGCTCATCCGCATCATGGGCCGGAAATCCATTCCCGGCCGCCCCATGGTTTACGGGACAACCCGGTATTTTCTTGAGCTCTTCGAGCTGAACAGCCTCAAGGACCTGCCCACGCCCGATGAAATCCAGGCTTACGGCGATCCGCCAGCAGTTGCCCCAGCCGCGGTCCTGAAAACAAATATGAGTCTGCCGAATGACGACACGCAAAAAAATACTTGACTTAAGTTGCTGAAATTCAGTATGAACTATTTCGTTCATCGGCTTTCAGGCCGTTGGAAAAGAAATTGAAGACAACTTATGCTTAAAGGAGTTTCAATGAATCGATCGGATTTGATCAACGCGCTGAAAAACAAAGCATCCTTGAGCCGTAAAGACGCCGAAAGGGTTTTTGATGTCTTCTTCGATGAAATCAAATCAGCCCTGATAAATTCCGATCGCGTTGAAATTCGAAGTTTTGGAAGCTTTACCGTCAAGGATTACAAACCCTATGTCGGTCGGAACCCAAAGAGCGGAGAACAGATCCAGGTTCCATCCAAAAAGCTTCCTTTTTTCAAGGTGGGCAAAGAACTCAAGGAAATCGTCGACAACGACAAAAAGGGCGGTTAACTCAGCGGGAGAGTGCTACCTTCACACGGTAGAAGTCGCTGGTTCAAATCCAGTACCGCCTACCAGTCAATAAAAACGGCAACTTACATGAAATGAATGTGGGTTGCCGTTTCGATTTTTTCGTTTTATCCGCCGAAATAAATCCCGCGTTCAGTGTTTTTGCGGCCATTTGGCGCAAATTCTGGCGCCGTTTCCCGGCGAGGCGCAGACGTTAAAGTCCCCGCCCAGAAGTTCGGCGCGCTCCTTCATGCCGATCAGCCCAAGATTTCTTCTTCCGGAAGCCGGCACCAGAACGCTGTCCGGATCAAATCCGACGCCGTTGTCGTCAATGACCAGCTCAAACCCTTCGTCACCGCCGCGAAGATCGATCTTAACATGATCGGCTCGGCTGTGTTTCACAATATTGTTCAGCGCTTCCTGGGCAATGCGATATATGGCGATCTTCAAGTCGTTGGAAATTTTCCCTTCGTCCACATCAATTGAGGACTCCACGAAAATTCCCCCGTTATTGCCCTGAAATTCCTTGCAGTACCGTTCAACGGCCGCGGATATTCCCAGAAGATCCAGTTCGGCGGGCCGTAAATCCTCAATGATTTTTCTCAGTTCATCAATGCTTTCCTGAACCATGGTCGTCGCGTACGCGACGCTTTCTTTCTGAAGAACATTTCCGGATACGCACCCCAGCCTGAGTTTGGCCATACCCAGCCGCTGCAGAACCGTATCGTGCAGATCCCTGGCAATACGCTTTCTTTCGTCTTCCTGAACCTTTTGCACCTTATGGCGGAAAGCATCTTCCCTGTCATGAAAAACCGGACTGCCGGAACCGTGCTGAGAAGAATCGGCGTGCCCGGACCACGCGCCTTCCGGCATCGAGGCGCCCTGAAGGGCGCCGGCCGACGTGAAACAGGCGCTCACGTCCTCAACGGTCTCCACGGCGCCGATCATGTTCCGATGATCATCGAATACGGGATTGGCGCAGCACAGAACGCGCCTTCCGGAACCCTTTTTGACGAAAGGCGCATAGGTTTGTGCAACATACTGAAATGATTCTTTCCGCAGAAACACATATCCCGCCTCGTGATCCTTCCAATCCGACGACAATGCAAAATCAATCAGAATCGGCCTGCGTTCGCCGTAAAACGGCAAGGCATATTCAAAATCGCCCCGGCCGATTACCTCCGGCGCTTCGACTCCCGTCAGTTCTCTCATCCAGCGGTTCCAGGCGATGACGCGCCCCGCGGCATCAACGGCAAAAGCCGGCACAGGCATCCAGTTTACGCCAAAGATCAGCATGTTTTCGAAATCTTTCAAACGGTAGTTCAATATCTGCAACTGCTCCTTGTCACCCGTCGGTCCGGGCATTTATTTTCAAACGATTGCCGGTTCGAGAATCCAGCGCCGATTGAATTATTCCGGCCATGGAATGCATATCGATCGGCTTCATCACCATCCGGGCGATATTGATGGACGATATCAATCCACCGGGCAGGTCGAAACCCAGTCCGGTAATCAGGACAATGGGCACATCGGATCCCAGCCTGCGAATATTCCTGGCCAGATCGGTCCCGCTCATTTCAGGCATATAATAGTCGGTGAGCACCAAATCGATGGCATTCGGATCTTTCCTGAAAATTCCGAATGCCTCAACGCCGTTTCGACCGCATACCACGCTGTAGCCCAGATGTTCGAGCATCGCCGTGAAAACCTGAAGAACCATCTCCTCATCATCCGCGAGTAAAATGGTCTTATGCATTTTCCGACCGCCATGCGGTTCCATCCTGGCATATCCTTTTTGGGTTCAGACGGCAAACGCGCGCATGCCGCACATGATGTGACTTGAATTTTTTATAAGCAATTATCGTTCCTTTTCTACAGCCCCATTTTACGGCCTGATTTTCTGCAACCGTTTCGTTTGGTTACAATTTGGCCCTTGTTGACGCGGGTCGTAGTGTTACATTTTGATACACTTTTATAATGACAAAAGACCTTTTTTTTGCTATTAGAGCAAAATGTTATCTTCAAAAATCCTCATCATAGACGACAACGCCTCTTTCCTGGAGCTCTTCCGGACGCTTCCGGGGGCCGACCAATTCAATCTACTGTTTTCCACTTCTGCCGAGGAAGCATGGAACGTCCTGTGCTCGAAAGCGGTCGATCTGGTCATATGCGATGTCCGTCTGCCGGGCATGTCCGGGACGGATCTGTTCAATAAGGTTCAGGACGAACTCCCGGAAATTCCCTTTATCCTGATCACGGCTTTCGGTTCCACGGAAGACGCCATCGAGGCGGTCAAGATGGGCGCCTTTCACTATTTTGAAAAGCCCCTGACGAACCGGCTGGATCTTTTCTGGGCCACCGTCCGCGAGGCATTGGCCAAACGAAATGCGCTCAAGGAACTGAACATCCTGCGGGAAGAACGCCATGCGCGGAACCAGGCGTTTTCCTCTTTCATCGGCCGATCCCCGGCCATCGAGGCGGTCAAGAAAGCCGTGAGCCAGGTGGCCGGAGTTTCGATCACCGTTTTAATCGAAGGAGAAACCGGCACGGGCAAGGAACTGGTGGCCAGAGCCATTCACGAATTGAGTCCGAGAAACGACAAGCCCTTTTTCGCGGTCAACTGCTCGGAATTTTCCTCCGGCGTTCTGGAAAGCGAACTCTTCGGCCATGAAAAGGGCGCATTTACCGGCGCGGTTGCCGTGAAAAAGGGTCTTTTCGAACTGGCCGACCAGGGCACCCTGTTGCTGGATGAAATCAGCGAGTCGCCCGCCTATCTCCAGCCCAAGCTGTTGCGGGTGCTTGAATCCGGGGCTTTCAAGCGCGTGGGGGGAAGCTGCACGCTGGGATCGGATTTCCGCATCATTGCCGCCACCAATAAAGACCTCAAGGAAGAGGTCGCTTCAGGCCGGTTTCGAAAAGATCTGTTTTACCGTCTCAATGTATTTGTCATCCATATCCCCCCCCTGAGAGAAAGAAAGCAGGACATCCCCCTGATCGCCGAGCACTATCTGAAACGCTTTGCCCGCTCCTATCACCGGCCCGCGGAAACATTTTCCGAAAACGCGATGCTGACCCTGATGGCTTATGACTGGCCGGGAAACGTCCGGGAACTGGTCAACGTGATTGAAAGAGCGGTGATCACCTGCACGGGGTCTCTGATCACCACCCGGCAGCTTCATGTGGAAAGCCCGAGCCAGCAAACCTTATCGGATCTGAACCTTAAGAACATGGAGCGTTTTTACATCGAACTGGCCCTGAAGCGAAGCGGCAACAACAAAACTAAGGCCGCGGAAATTCTGGGCATCAGCCGGAAGACCCTTATCGAAAAGGTGAAACGATATGAGGAGGAGCTGTAACGCCCTGTTCGTTTTGCTCTACGCCTTCTTATGCTGTCCGTCCCAGGCGGTGGGAGGGGAACCGGCGACCCTTAAGCCCCTGGTGGTTACCGCCACCCGGGAAAAAGCCCTGCAATCCGACGTGGCCGCCAACATCTCGGTAATCACCGCCGAGGAGATCGCAAATCTGCCTGTCTCAACGGTCGCCGAAGCGCTTCAATATGTTCCGGGAATGTACGTGGATTCCCAGTTCGGCGTCGGATGGAACCTCACCGCCCGCATTCAGGGATCCGAACCGCGGCATGTGGCCGTTTACAAGGACGGGGTTCCGATGAATCTTCTGGTCAATCCCGTCGCCGATCTGTCGCGGATCTCCGTTCAAAATATCGAGCGCATCGAAATCTACAAGGGCGCGGCCTCATCCGCCTGGGGATCGGCCCTTGGCGGAGTGATCAACATCATCACGAAAAACCCCGAAGCGTCCAGGCCTTTTACCGCCGAGGCCATGGCAAGCTACGGAGATTACGACACCTGGAAGGCCGGCGCATCGGCCAGCGGCGTCGTGGACAGGTTCGACTATCTGATCTCCTCGGATCACAACCAAAGCAGGGGGTTTGTCCCCAACAGCGAATACAGCTGGCAGTCGGTCTACGCCAAAGCCGGATACCGGGTCGGCGACGCCGGGCGTCTGGGCCTGACCCTGAACTTTGACGAGAACGACACGGCCATGCCCTACGCGGGTTTGCCGTGGTGGTTGAATTTCCGGAGCCAGCATGCCTATCAGGTGGTCTCCTACGAAGCAGATCCGACCGATACGATGTCCATCGCCCTGGAAAGCCGCCATCAGTACGTTACCGGCAAGTCGGATATGGTGTTTTCGAATCAGCGGGCGCCATATTCAAACGCCACCGGCAATGAAGAACTCTGGGGCGCCGGAATGCGCATGGGATGGAGCGCCGTTTCGAACAACCGCCTGAACCTCGGATTCGACGGGAACTGGGGCCGATACGATTGGGACTCTTTGAACCGGTCTTACCATGCCGACAACTGGGCGCTGTATGCCAACGACACCCTGGCCCTGGGCCGGTTCACCTTCAATACCGGCGTACGCCTTGACGAAAACGGCGATTTCGGCTCCCAGATCAGCCCGTCGGCCGGAGCGGTCTGCCGGTTTTCAAAGCACGACGCACTGATCCGGTTTCAGGCTTCCAGAGGTTTTTCCGCGCCGCCGGCGAACCTTCTCAATGATCCCTACATCGGCAATCCGGACCTTCAGCCCGAAATTGCAACCAGCTACCAGCTCGGCGCGGAGATGCGGCCGGTCAAGGGCCTTCATCTGGAGGCCGGCCTTTTCCGCGCCGAGGTTCAGGACCTGCTTCGTTTCAACTACGATCTCTATCAATTTGAAAACATCGACAAGGTCCTTCGCCAGGGCGCCGAGGCCTCGGCCGCATTAACGATCGCCGAGACCTGGCTTTTCCGCGTCGGCGCGGGCTATGTGGATGTGCGAAACGACACGACCGACGAGGTGATCAAAGACATCCCGCAAACCCACATCAGCTTCTCGGCCACATACGCCGGAAGCCGCCTTGCCCACACGCTTTCTGGAAAATACATGGATTACAACTCCTCGTATCCTGAAACCGAGGATCAGGTGTTCGTGTTCGACTATCAGTTCAAGGCCGAACTTCCCGGAACGCCCGGGTACGGCAGATTCGAGCTTTTCGCGGCAATTCACAACCTCACGAACACTTCGTACATCTACTGGAAGGAGTTTCCCCAGCCGGGCCGGTGGCTGGAAGCAGGACTGCGATTCATCTATTGACTGGATTTTTTTCAGGGCATATGGTTCATACGGCTCGAAGCCGTTGTTTGCCGGATTCCCGAAGCCGATTTCGAAATACATAACCACCAATCAACCGGTTTTAAATCCCGTGCCGCCGGGTTTCGGCTATTTGAACGCTTTTGTGGTGCCGATGAAACGCAAGCTGATTTACAAGTTGATGGTTCTCATCCTGCCCCTGACCCTTGCCTCGGTGATCATCACCAGCCTGGCGCTGAGCCTGACCAGTTACCGGAATTTCCGTCAGAACATATCAGAAAATTACCGCGAAATTCTGAAAACCGCTGCCGGCCAGGTCGAGATGTACATCGATGCCGCCAAAACCGACCTGGAAACACTTGCCCTGATGCTATCCGCCCTGAACCTGAATGCATGGCAGCAGGAAATGGCTTTTGCCGCCTTCATGCAGCTTCATCCGCAGTTCCTCAGCCTGTCTCTGAAGGATCCGAACGGAAATTCGGCGGCCGAATGCGAAGACCCGGAAAAATCAGCGCCCGTTCCAGCCGTTATTCTGGATCAAAACCGATCCGGCCGGACCGCCGTTTCCGGAGTGTGGGTCAATGAAAACCGGCTTCCCTTTGTCCACATGGGCGTCCCGGTGCTGCGGCAGGGAGCCGTGTCCGAAATTCTGTACGGCCAGCTGAATATGAAGGCAATCTGGAGTCTTCTCATAGACATTCAAATCGGTCGCACCGGCCGGGTATCGGTTCTGAATTCCGACGGCATCACGATTGGCCACCCGCAGATCACCGAGGTGATATCCCGGCGACAAATCAGGAACTCGGATATTCTGGAAAAATTGACGTCTTCTAACCGGATCATCGAGTGGACCGAGCCCGGGGATAGAGGCAACCGTTTATGCCTCGGAATCCGGCTGGCCGCCCCCGACTGGATCGTCATGCTCAGCCAGAATCTTTCGGAAAGCTACGCCCACTTTTATCGGCACATCGCCTGGACCGCATTTCTGACCCTGATGATGAGCCTGATCGCCGGGATTTTAAGCTGGAAAAGCTGCCGCCGTTTTCTGGATCCCATTCATGCGCTGCACCGCCAGGTGAAGAAGATCAGCCGCGGCGATCTTCAAAGCAAGACATCCATAGCCGCCACCGACGAGATCGCCGAACTGGGCAGGGCATTCAACGAAATGGTCGATTCGCTACAAAAGCATGTCGTTCACGAGGTGGAACAGGCCATGCAACTGGTTCACGCCAGAAACCTGGCCGAACTGGGAACCACGGCCAGCAAGGTCGCCCATGAGGTCGGCAACCTTCTCAACAACATCGGCCTGACCGTCATGACCTTAAACACTGAATCCATGAGTTCCAAGGGGCGAAAAGCTCTGGAACTGCTGAAAAACGATGCACTGCGGATACAAAAATTCATCGAGGATTTTCTCAGGTTCGCCAAAAAACCCGAACTGCGCCTTCGATCCATGCCCCTGCATCCGCTGATTATGGAAGCTCTGACCGCCTATGAACCCCAGGCTCTGCCTGCCAATATCCGGTTTGAAGTCGACTGGCCTCAAAACATTCCCCCGGTTCCCGTAGACGCCGAGGGGATTTATCAGGTTTTCAGCAACCTGATCAAAAACAGCCTTCAGGCCATGCAGGCATGCGGCGGCGTGGTTCGCATTTCGGCCGCGCTTGAACCCGAGCACCTTTTGATACGCTTCGAAGATACCGGACCGGGAATCGACGAACAGAATCTTTCCCGGATCTTCGAAGCGTTTTTTACCACCAAGGGCAAACAGGGCACGGGTCTGGGGCTGGCCATCGTCAAAAGCATCATCGAGGCCCACCGGGGGACCGTTTCATGCCGGAGCCGAACCAGCGCCGGCGCAGAGTTTGTTTTGCGGCTTCCGCTTCGCTGAGGCAGATCGGACACAACCCGCCGGAAACCGCTTCCGCTGCTCGGGTTTTCCGGCGTCGCATCCTGCGTCCGGATGCAGTTTCATCAACAGAATTTACAAGAAGAATTTCATTTTCGGTATTTGATTGCAATGGCTGAAAAAAATCTTTATTTTAATCAAAATTTGCACGAATCGAAATTGCTGATCACGGATTGTGATGCCTAAACCGGTGATACCCATCTACCCATTCAGAACACTGAAAATCGCTTTCGCGCTGCTGGCGGCCGCGGTCCTGCTTTCCGGATGCCCGGCGCCGGACTCACGGAACCCTGCGAAACAAGAGAACCCGAATGTTCTGCAATTTGATGTTGCAATGCCTTTCGGACCGTTTTCCCTGGATCCTTTTCTGCTGAAAAGCAGCTTAGCCGTTTGTCCCTTCGTGTTCAGCTTCCTGGCCGTTGAGGACCACTCCGGCAACCTTCAGCCGGATCTGGCTGAAAAATGGGAATACGACGAAACGCGTTTTGAATGGACCTTTTATCTGAGAAAAAACGCCCGGTTTCATGACGGAAAACCGGTCACAGCCCGGGATGCGGTCTTCAGCTTAAAAATGGATTTGGTCTCGTACCTGCCGGATATTTATGCCGGTGTCCGGTCCATGGACGCGGTATCGGACACGGAGGTGCGGATTTGCCTTTTTCAAAACGATCCTGAATTTCTTTCGAAAATCTGGGATGTTATAAGAATATTACCGGCGCCCCGGAATCCCGATCTGTTACCGGAAGAATACCGGATCGGATCCGGTCCCTTTCGCCTGAAGGAAATAAGCGCCCACCGGATCATACTGGAAGCCAATGCCGCCTATTACAGGGGAAGACCCTCCATCGACGGCATGATCTTTAATTATGTGCCGGATCCGGAGACAATATGGACCCGGCTGATGGGCGGTCAGACCGATGCAGCCCAGGGAGTTACTCCGGAAAACGCGTCCATCACCGAAGCCTGCGCCGATCATTTTTACCTGTCCCGCCTCAGTCTGCCCTATTATACGATGCTGCTCTTCAACACCCATGATCCGGTGTTTTCCGATGTCCGGGTTCGAAAAGCCTTGACCATGGCCATTCACCGCGAGGATGCCGTCCAAAAAATCCTCAATGGAAACGGCGCGGTTGCCTCAGGTCCCATGGGCCCGCAACGGGAATACCACAACCCGGAGACGGCCACCCCGCCCTATGATCCCCAAAAGGCCCTGGAGCTGCTTGCCCAGGCTGGATGGCGATCTGACGACAAAAGCCAGGCTCTGGTCAAGAACGGCAAACTGTTTGAATTCACGGTGTACGTGTCCGAGGACTCCACCACCCACCAGAAACTGGCCCGATACCTGCGGTTGTGCTTCAACGATATCGGCATCCGGCTTTACGTGCGGCAAATGCCCGCACATGGGCTGTTCAAATGCTACGTGGGCAATACGGATTTTCAGGCGGTGATCACCCAGGCGCAATACCCAACCCGTTCTTTCGAAAATATAAAAAATCTCTGGTCAAGGTCCGATGACATACCTTCCGTGTGCGGCAGGTTTGAAGACGAGGTCGTTGAGGCCCTGTTTGAGGCTCTGGACGAGCAAACCGATCCGGAAATGCAAAGGGACCTGCTCTACGCGATCGAGGCAAGAATTATCGAGCTTCAGCCGGCGGCCTTTCTGTATCACGAGACGATTTACTATGTCATGTCCCGGCGATTTCATCTTCCCGGCCCTTTTTACATGTATCCGGACCAGGGCTGGAACCTTCAGTTCGCCTCCCTGAAAAAGAGCGGGTTCGGCAATTGACGACACACGCTATCTTTGACCGCGTATGCCCAGGCGGCTCTCTATTGAACGGACTTGAAATTCTTCAGAACCGAAAAGGCCGGATGCCCGGTTGATTTTTCGCAAGTGCAATCGCCCAGGTTTAGATCCGCTCCGCATTTCGGACACAGGCCCCGGCAATCCGGCCGGCAGAGGAATTGAATCGGAAAAGCCATCACCGCCTGTTCCTGCACCGCCTCGTGAAGATCGATCTGGTCTCCGAAAAAGGCGATCAGCCCCATGTCCTCATCCTTCAGGGCGATCTCGCCTACCGTCGTTTCAGGTTCCGGAATCTCCCGGACAAAGGCGACGGCAAAATCGTTTTTCAGAACCGTTTCAAATTCATTCAGACAGCGGCTGCAGTTCAGGCGCACGGAAAAACGAACCCGCCCTTTCACCTCGACCACGTCGCGAACCCGGATCGCCTTGAAGCTTGTGACCACCGGCGACAGAAACTCGCAATCGCCGGCCTGCGCCATCTCCCTTAATACCTCGAATTCGGTATACGGAACCTCAAAGGTCGCTTCCAGGCCGGATGCCGGAATTCTTTCCACATGAATCTTCATTTTTCACCTCCGCTGTATTGACCGCTGGACCCGGCATTCCGCAATATGGGAAATAACGCAGGCGGGAGGATGGAAAACAAAACCCCCGGACTGGAAAAGACCGGGGGTTTGAAAATCAGGCCTTTTCTGCCGCCTCGGCCTGATCGTATTCCGAAATCAGGCTTGTCATCAATTCCTTGACCGAAACGATCTTGTCGACCCGGTAGGCGTTTTTGCCGGCAAAGGCAAAGCCGTGTTTGAGGTTTCCTTTTTTGGCGTTGGACAGGGCCATGGCGATGCAATACGGGCTCTTCTCAAGCTTGCAGGTGCTGATGCAGTGATACGGGCAGCGAAAGGGCTTTTTCTTTCCCTCGGCCACATCTTCTATAAAGCGGTTCCGAATGGCTCTGCCCGGAAGCCCGACCGGACTTTTGATAATCACCATGTCCTCCTCCTTGGAATCCACGTAGGACTGTTTGAACTCCAGGGCGGCATCGCATTCATGCGTCGCGACAAAGCGGGTTCCCAACTGGACGCCGGCGGCGCCCATCTTCAGAAAACGGTGAACATCCTCTCCGTTATAAACGCCTCCGGCAGCGATCACCGGAATCTGTTTCTTGTATTTTTCCACAAAAGGCCGGACCGCATCGATCACCTCGCGGACCAGTTTTTCCAGGCAAAATTCGGGGTCTTCGATCTGCTCGGGCTTAAAGCCCAGATGGCCGCCCGCCTTAGGGCCTTCTACCACAACGGCGTCGGGCAGATAATCGAACTTGGACAACCAGCGCTTGCAGATGGTCTGAATGGCCCGGGCCGAAGACACGATGGGCACCAGCTTGGTTTTGAATCCGTCTTTCAGATATTGCGGCATGCTCAGAGGGAGGCCCGCGCCTGAAAAAATCACATCGATCTTTTCTTCCACGGCGGTTTTGACCATATCGGTGAAATTGGTCAGGGCCACCATGATGTTGACCCCGAGAATACCCTTGGTCATGCTGCGGGCCTTTTGGATTTCCTTCCGAAGCGCCCGGATATTGGCCTCCGGACCGTTGACGGCGTAGTCCGGCTCATCGCCGCCGATCATCGGCGTAGCGATCACGCCCACCCCGCCCTCGTTGGCGACGGCGGAAGCCAGCCCGGAAAGGGAGATACCGACACCCATCCCACCTTGAATGATGGGAATTTTTGCGACCAGATCCCCGATTTTTAAAGCAGGCAAAGTCATATGTGGCTCCTTCATAAAACTCAGATTAAACATACATGTGACGATTATCGAAGGGGCCTGAACAAGCCGCCAGCCTTTATCCCAGCCATAGGGGCCAGCCCGGCGTCTGTCATTATAAAAGGCGATCCAATCAATCTGAAATTTCGGGTCGCGGCGCCTGAAACCAGAGCAGGTGCCCGCTTCAAGCCCGGACTGCCGAATTTCACCGATCTTACATCGGCACATTTAACAAAGCACTTTAACCTAAAACATATGGAATTGACAAGCGATTTTATCGAAATCCAAACGGATGCAAAAATCGCATGCCGCTTTTTTCCTATCCGGCTGCCGGTTCAAGTGTCTTGCCGGCCCACGAACCGGCCGGATGAACCGTCACCTGCGCAAAGGGTATCTCCCATCCGTACCGGTTGCAGGCATCCACGGCGATACGCTGCAAGGCACGGGTCAGAGCCACATAATCCTTGGCCGCATTGCCGCTAAATACCGCAATGATATCGATGTCCAGGGAAGATGCGCTGGCCTGACTGAACTCCGCGTTAACCGCGTTCAGATTGTCCCCGTATCCGGCCTTGACCAGCTCCCGCTGAAGCATCTGCTTGAGCTGTTCCGGAATTTTCTGCGTGCACTGTGCCTGATGCTTGTAATCGATGCCAAAGGTGCTCTTCAAAGAAAAACCCGACGAGATGTTGGTGGGGTTCTGGCTGAGAAAGTCCCCGGTCGAATAGGTTTTGACGCTTCCGCCGTACAGCAGAAGCTGCACCGATTCCGGAGTCTGGGTCATCACCTGGCCCCGGGTGTTGTCGGACAGAATCACCCAGTCTCTTTCCCGGCAGGGGAACCATGGCTCGTCCGGACCAAAAGGCCGGGAGGTTTTATCGACAAATTCCTTGAGCGGGATTCGAAGACGCCCGCCTTTCAACAGGGGATTTTCCAGCTGGCTGTAGAAATTCAGGGAAACCACGCGCCAGGGAATCCCGTCATGAACAATCCGCTCATTTTCGCGCACAGACCCCAGATTGATCATCAGTCTGATTTCCTGCCAGAATCGCGGAATACTCTGCTTGGCGGCCCATGCAAAGCCCAGCAGAAAAATAATGAACAGACTCAGCAGCACCCAGTCGCCGGCAATATACAGCACGAACAAAAAAGCAGCGACAGCGCCGATAACCGATATCAAAGAGCCGGGTGTAAATGGGCTGGTGTTCAATTCGCCGTTGCGGCCGGATCCGGACAATCAGACGGTAGGCCAGCCGGAACAGGACCCAGGTAAGCACAAAGCTTGCAGCCGCCAGAATAAAATTACGCCCCCTGCTTTTAAAAAAGGACTGCACCAGCATCTGACCGGTTTCCCAGAACGACTTTTTCTCCCTGGATTTCTGCTCCAGCTGATATTGAACCACGTCAAGCTGATTATTGACTCAACTTTCGGGAATGGATTGGTGATGCAAAAATTGGTTTATCCTTTTGATTTTACAAAGAAATAACTTGAAGAGCCCAGACTGATGATATATAGTGGATCTGCAACAATTCACAATAATATCAA
>Ga0265294_10000394_pt1 | contig 58499 bp, 51 predicted proteins | sample MunlanPumphouse3_FD_192504 | JGI IMG/M metagenome (GOLD analysis project Ga0265294, IMG submission 192504) | Groundwater microbial communities from a municipal landfill in Southern Ontario, Canada - Pumphouse #3 | ecosystem: Environmental > Aquatic > Deep subsurface > Groundwater | place... | reverse complement strand
TAGGAGCCGAAAGGCTCTTATTTTTGTGCCTTTAAATCCTATTCACTTACAAAACTTTTCTTATTATATATGTTAAATCGTATTCACTCTAAAAAGTTTGTTGTATTAAGAATGGTGTCGTGATAGATAATGAGCAGGCATACTTAACCGTTATGATGGATGAAATCTTTGGAAGACAAAACAGAATTAATACAATTTGTGTTAATATGAGTAATATGTCTGGGCCCAAAGTCACTAATGCAATAAACGGTAAAAGATTTCCAAAAATAAAGGAGTACATTCTGTTATATTGCAAGGATAAAAACAAATATCATCTAGATATTCCAAAAAATCAAAAAGAGCATTGGGACAATGAATACAACTTAATTATTCCGGAATTAACAATCCAGAGTGCTTTACTCCTATCGAAAGGAGAGATGGATGAAGAGCAATTAAAAGCATTGTCTCTTGTGAGTTTATATGACTACATGGTCGAAAATAATGTGTCGCCTCAAGATGAATCTTGGAAAAAAGAAAATTCGTTTAGAATAGTGGCATCCAAGCCAAATACCGCTCTGCTATCAAAAGCAAAAAAGAATAATTATTTTCAGCAGGTTGCTTACTTAGAGTCAAGTCGTGGAACAAAAAAAATAATAAGAACTGATTTCAATAGAGAAACAAATACTGCTCGGATTGAACTTACTTTTGCTTTGGAACATATGTCAACATATTATGGTGATCATTGGGATGACATAGTCACTACGGGAGGAGTTGCTCAAGAAGGGAATGTCGTTTTTAAGGCAAGTAAGAAGCCGGAGAAACTAATTGAAAGGGTCCTTCTTTGCTCAACCAAGGAAGGAGATTATGTTCTAGACTCATTTTTAGGATCCGGAACAACTTGTGCAGTCGCCCAAAAAATGAAGAGAAGATGGATAGGCATTGAGATGGGTGAGCACGTGTATACTCATTGTAAGAAAAGAATAGATGAAGTTATAGATGGCAAAGATGATTCTGGAATCACAAAAACATATAATTGGAAAGGTGGAGGTGGCTATCATTTTTATGAACTTGCCCCAACTTTGATTAAAAATGATTCCTTTGGTCAACCAGTTATAAATAAGTTATATAATTCTGACATGCTAGCAGCTGCTGTTGCATTGCATGAGGGCTATGTATATTCTCCAAGCAAAGACTGTTATTGGAAACAATCAATTAATAATAGCAATTCATATTTATTTGTCACTACAAATCATGTAACAAATGAGATTATTGAAAGCATAAAAGCAGAACTGAAAGAAAGCGAGTTTTTACTGATTGTTTGCAAGTCGTTTGATTCACTTCTTCCATCGCGTTGCAAGAATATATCGATCAAAAAAATTCCACAATCACTTTTAAGAGATTGCGAATATGATGTGGCTAATTATAATCTAAATATTATTCGATTACCATTATATGAGGAGGATTTTGAAAATGAGTAGTATAAACCATAAACTGTTTTCCGAATTTACTGTTGATGCAATTAGTAATACAATGGCCTTGCGTATTCCACAGAAAAATAGTCTCAAAATTCTTAACACCATTTTGGATGAAGTTAACTTATCGAAGAAAGTTAATATAGACAAAGCTAAATCATTAATTCATGATCTTTATCCTCTTTTTAAGGACTTTGAACATGATTTTATGTCATTAACTTTCGCACTTGCTACCGGCGTTGGAAAAACAAAACTTATGGGTGCTTTTATAACATATCTATACACAAATAAAGGTATTAGGAATTTTTTTGTTGTTGCCCCAAATCTAACCATTTACTCAAAGCTCAAAAATGATCTTGGTAATCCTTCTCCCGATAATGAGAAGTACGTATTTAAAGGTGTAAGTTGTTTTGCAAATAACAAACCAAATATATGGGCAGATGATGATTACAAAAATAGACCATCACATTCTTTAGTTGATACTGAGTCTATTAACATTTTTATTTTTAATATTTCAAAATTTAACTCTGATGAAAGAAACATGATGGCTATAAACGAGTATCTAGGACAAAGTTTTTTTGATTATTTGAAATCTTTGGATGATTTGGTACTTATTATGGATGAATCCCACCACTATAGGGCTCAATCAAGTGCAATTGCAATTAATACATTAAGACCGGTATTAGGGCTTGAATTAACGGCTACCCCTCAAGTGCAAAATGGAAATAAAACAACACTCTTTAAAAATGTTGTTTATGAGTACCCACTCAGTGCTGCAATTAAAGATGGTTATACGCGGACACCATATGCATTAACTAGGAAAGATGTTAAAAGTTATAATTTTTCTAACGAAGAACTAGACAAAACGATGATTAATGATGGAATAAGGCATCATGAGAACATGATTCTAGAACTAAAGGAATACTCGGTTAACAATAACGTCAAATTAGTTAAGCCCTTTATGCTTATTGTTTGCAAAGATACAAATCATGCTCAAAAGATTTTAGACTATGTGAAATCAGATGCATTTAGGAATGGTCATTATAAAGATAAAGTAATTATGATACATAGCAATCAAACAGGCTCAGAGAAGGAAGAAAACATAGAAAAATTATTAGAAGTAGAAAAAAATACTAATAAAATAGAAATTGTCATTCACGTTAATATTCTCAAAGAGGGTTGGGACGTTAATAACTTATATACAATTGTTCCTTTGAGAACGGCAACATCAAAAACACTTAGAGAACAAACGGTTGGAAGAGGATTAAGATTGCCATTTGGAGTGCGAACTGGTGTAAAAATGGTTGATTCTGTAACAATTACGGCACATGACAAGTTTGATGAAATAATTGAAGAAGCACAAAAGGGAGACTCCATTTTTAATGCTACTGGTGTTATATACGTCGAAAATGAAAAAGAAAAACAAATAGTTCAGGTTGGCATGAATCTATTTGGACAAGGAGTCGATGATACAAAAAAGAAAATTTTTGGGGAAGCAGGAGTTGATCCTAATAATCAAGAACAAATACAAGCATATGACGTAATTATTAACACAATCACAGATATAGCAATTAAAGCAAAAAAAGAGAAGTCAAAAAGCACCTTAAATAAAAAAGAAATTCAGAAAGCTGTAAAAGAGGATTTGGGAAAGAGATTCAAAAATAATGAAGATGTACAAAAACTAATTGATTCCGCTTTTTCTGTCGCCGGTGAAGATATCGTAAAAAAAGCCGAATCAAAAACCATGTTTATTCCGAAAATTAAGACCGAGAATATTACCCTGGAAAAATATATCGTCCAAGATTTTAATCTAGATTTGTCCGATTTGATTTATGCGCCTATAAGAAATGATATTTTAATTAAAAATATGCTTGATTCAAAAGAAGATGTTCAAGTAATAAAGGGTGATGCGATTGATTACGACTCAATTAATCCAGAAATAATGCTAACACAAAATATTTCTGATATTGGTGAAATAGATTATGAGAAGTGTTCTGATATTGTTCATAAAATCATTGATCAATTTCTTGATTTTTATCGTACGAAGTACAATGAAAAAGATGTCAGAAATATTTGTTTGATGTATCGAAAGGATATAACTAATAAAATTGGCAACCAACTTCTTAAACACTTGGCAATAAGTTTTGAGGGAATGGTTGAAGTGGTTCAAGGGATTGAGACTATTGTTAATAATTATTATATTGATGCTACTTCCGGAATAAAAAATATCAATGAGATTTCTGGTGAAACTAGTATCAGGTCTGTTGCTTACGATGGTGCAGTGAAAGCTGTTACTTCTCCGTTTAAATTTGACTCAAATTCAGAACGATTGTTTGCTTTGGTTTGTGAAAATTCACCAGAAGTGATCCAATGGTTAAGACCCGCTGCAAATCAGTTTAATATCACATACAATCGTGGACATAGATATGAACCTGATTTTGTTGTTGAGACAAAAGATATGTACTATTTAGTTGAAGTAAAGGCAAAAAATCGCATGCAAGACCCAGACGTGATTGCAAAAAAAGAAAGGGCCGTAGAATACTGCAGAATTGCAACAAAGTATAATGTGGCAAATGGACATAAGGGCTTTCAGTATTTATTTATCCCACATGATGAAATCCAATCAAATCTAAGTTTTAATAATTTAAAGGATAGATTTTTTTCGAAATAAAAACAAATTGATGTGTTAATTTAATTACTGTTATACTAACAATTGTTGATAAAATTATCGGGTTAATACTGACATGAAAATAAAATAGAGACAGTTTATATGAGATTATTGGTTTATAAATAGGTGGGGAAAAAATGAATAAAACAATTTGGAATAAGAATATATGTCATTATATTATAGCGTTAGCATGGCTTGTTTTACTCGGAATTGGTTTGTGGCTAGATTTAAACAGTAAAATTTTCATCTTACCTCATATACCAACGGTTGATACTATAATTACTATTTTATTGCCGACGGTTATTACAATTATTTCAATTTCCTTGACATTGTATAGGCAAAATGTTTGTGGCGTTAAAGGAGTTAGGTTTAATAAATTGAGAATAGGTTTTCACTATGAGTTTGTACAAATGATATCGATAATGATTGCAATAATTGCTTTGTATGCTTTTTTAAGCTTTTTTCATTTAAAATATTGCATAGTATGTTTAGATTTTATATCGCTTTCCTATGTTACTTTTTTCTCCTTTACAGAGATTCCTTTGCTTGCTCAACAGGATAAGGCTGTTTATGGGGTTATAAATGATGCTTTCACTTATTATATTATCGATGAAGATCATCAAACTCTGGAGTACGGAGAAGAAAGATTAATACTAAATGAAGTGTTAACAAACCAAATCTTTTCTCTCGATATTCAGACTGTTTATTCCTTGTTGAAAACTGGTAATAAAGAGGAACCACGTTTGTTAATACATCTTTTTCGTCTAGAAGAAAAGTTTTTTCTTGATTTTGAAACTGATTTACCTTCGTGGAAAGATATGTGCAATAATTGCTACCAAGGTATTGATGCTTTAAAAGCATAGATTCTGCATATAGAAATATCAATGATTTGCTTCAGTTATCAAACGACTATAATTACATGTTAATTTTTCCAGAGGCTGATGAAATATCTCTCTTAACCAGATGTATTTTTTACTTACATGGTGTTTCTAATGAAATTGATATAAAGGGAAAACAAGAACAAGGCATACAAAGAATAGTCGCTTCATTGAAGAATTATGTATATAATTCGTCTAATGATTCAAATTATCGAGTTACGTGTAAATCTCTTATTTATCCATTTTTAAGTGCTATGATAACAAACACTTTATCATCAGGAAACGATTGGTTTGCCAAAGTTTTTCGGGATTATTTTGGATCGCCATTTACTTCGATTGAGTTTTTGCCTCTGAATTATTTTTATTTAGTGTATTGTTTTTATCTTTCTAGATTAAGCAAAATATTGAATCCAGAATCAAAAAAAACCATTGATGATTTGACCCATAAAGCTCCAACTAATCAATATAGTGATGAGTCATCATGGGTAAGTAATTTCGCTCACAAACTTGACTTAATGGATGAAATGGGCGCTATACATCTTCTAAAATCGTTGATGGATATATATGGGTCTGATGATGCCACATATTATGTTTATCAACCAAAAGAAAGTGGCGTTTATCCATCATATAAGAATGAAGTTTTTTACAAATACCATCTTTTTGATGCTTGGTTTGAATTAGTGATTTATGGACCTGTTCATAGAATTTCTTTATCAAAAATGAAATCTCTAGTCTATTCCCTCTCGGTCGATGAACAACGAGCATTTATTGATAGATTGTCAAGTAAGTGGATTGATAGTGGAGGGAAATTAAAAAATGCATGCAAAGAAACGAGCTTTTTACAATATATTGGTTGCATAACCCCAAACGAATTAATGAATCCACATGTCAATAACGTAGAAGTTTTATTTAGACTCAGGAATAGTTATAATGAGAGAAAAACCACGCTCAAAAGTAAAAAAGCCAAGTCGACGAAAAACTATGTAAAGATAAAGGAAAAATTGTTTCAGATTTGTAGTCATGCTTTCGACAATCATTGTTTGGTCAATAACACGACATCTTTTGATTTTGACAAAAATGCCATCTTCACGCTTACGGTAAGCAATGTTTCATCAAAAAATGTGCTGAAAATGCTACAAGAAGAGGCACCTAGTTATATGGGCCAACGTATTAAGGAAGAGATGATTCAAGAAATAAGACAGCGTTCATCTACTAATAACTATATTAGTTCTAATACATATGCTTTTCCTAATAAAATAATCGAACAAATATATAAGTTTAAGCCTACTTTTATGTCAAGAGGTTCCTATCTAGAGTATTCACAAGACAAACGCAGTAAAAGAATACAAAAGATTGATGGGGTCTGTTTTCCCCAAAATTTATATTGGAAAGGCGATGCGCTTAGTATAAATATAAAACTTGATGAAAAAAATACTGATTATCGAGGACTTACCAAAGAAGAAATCAATCAAATTATTGATAATGAATATACGATGATTAATGGTTTATATAAATATACCGAGTATAAAGGTGATGACATTCATAGTTTTCTTGTTAATCGGGGGAAATTAGTGGATCTACTCACTCAAACGTTAGATTTTGTGATTATTTCTTATAATTATAAGTTTTCTATTGATGAAAAGAATATATTTTATGTTGATACCAAATCGCAGTAACCTTATATCATAGTGGGATTATACCTAATTCTCCTGAACTATTTTGACTATATGTATAAAGTATGTTATATTAAAGTCATAAATAGGGAGACAATAATATGAATAAATGTAACAGGGTGTTATGTCGGGTATTTGGGCTAATCTCGGTCTTTTCATTTGGCTTATGTTTGTCTATTTCTAGAATTAGTACTACTCACGTTCATGCTGAGTCGATTGATTATGCTTCTAATTTCGATCTTCTTAATAATAGTAATAATAGTGCGTATTATAATGCTAGTAGTTGCCAACCTAATAAAGTAAGTTATACATCGATTGATACCAAGGGTATTAATCGATTTTATTTTTCTTGGTTAGATGATGATCTAAATGTCACTAATTTCTATCATCCCAATATCAGCGAATATGCAGGGTATACTATTATGGCTCATTCTAATTTCATTACTTTTGATGCCACTCATAATTATGTCTATGTGGTGGGAGAAGATAATTCAAGTCCGGGTACATATAGATATGACTTAATTACCATTAATGAGAATCAATCATATTCTCTTACTTCAAGAGATGGAGAGGGGGACTTAGGCAGTGAAGTATTAGATACGAATACGACCCTTTCTTTAAAAGTAGAGAGTGGAGCTTTATCCCTTGATACATATAATACGGGAACAACATATTCCTATACTAAGAGTCTAGTTATTACTTCTTTAACTCCGGCTAGTTGTACATCTCATTCTATTACTACTCAAAACATTTATTCTTCTTATGCAAGTTATGGTAGTGATGGCACTAAATATGAAATTAATAATGATGGTACTACCACCAAGCTTTATATCGGTAATGATTCTGTGACATTGAATCTTGACTCATATACCTTTAATGAATTAAGGGGAATAGATGTCTACTCAGAAGGTTTATATCTGGCTTTCCAAGATGCCACTAAGTACTATCAAACAAAATACAATACTAATACGCATAATCTTGATTTAGTGCGCGATTATACAAGTAGTGTGGATTATTACGTTAATCTATTTAAAGGGAAGATGTACTTATCTGCTTCAGTTGATACTAACTCCGATAGTTATGATGATAGTATTACTACTATCAATATGACTAACGATCCTGCTACTAGTTTTACCTACAGTAATTATTCTTATCTTTATAATGTTTCTTTCTATGAAGATAGTAGTGAAATATATGGAATGTATTATGCTTATAGTGATTTATCTTCTATTCCTGAACTAGTTCAATACAAAATCAGTGATGATACTATGACAAATACTGAACTAAGCCATCCTTCGGATGGCACAGGTCAAAAGAACTATTATTTTCTAAGTTGTAGTAATGATGGAACATACATCGATGTTTATGACTTAATCAATGATAAAATAGTTCGTATTATTACCTCCTCATTAAGTGGGACATATTCTACTACTTCTATTACTCTCAATAAGAATATCCAAGCTAATCTACTAGGCAGTGGCGCTGACAATGAAGTAGTTGATTATAATTATGAATTTCCAAATGCAGTCTTAAAGCCGTATCGTGATAGTAATAACAATTTCTTCTTAAGAGGGAAGAACCAAGTATTAGGAGTAAGATATAGTCCAACCTTATTAGCTTATAAAGCAGCTTCTTTGGTTAAGGTCAATAGTTTAGTTCCTTCCTTAAGTGGAGGTAATTATTCTTGTACAGTGGAGAATAGTGTTACGACAGCTAACATTGAAGTGACCTCCTCCTTTAACAAAGTTATTATTAGTGGAACTGGTAATAGACCTTTAGTGGTAGGTGATAATACCTTTACCATTACTTTAAAGGCTTTAGATAATTCAACTTCGACTTTTGACATTGTGATTAAAAGAGCAAGTGCAAGTGGGGGAAGTAGTAGCAGTAGTTCGACTGGTCCAACTGTCCCATTACCAACTACCACCACCAGTTCAGTCTCTAGTGGCGTATCAAGTTCAACCTCTAGTAGTTCATCTTCATCCAGTTCGTCTTCAAGTAGTAGTTCTTCGATTGAGCCATCCAGTAGTTCCTCCTCATCTATCATAACCAGTTCATCTTCTGCTTCCAGTGTTAATAATGATGCCGTAAGCAGTGGATCAAGTAGTAGTAATGATCAACATAATGCCATTATGGACTATCTTTACTTTGGGGCTTTTATCTTTGTCTTACTCATCATCTTAGTTATCGGTGTGATTAAAGATAAGAAGAAACCGAAAATAAAAGAGGAGAGTTCTCCAACTAAAGAAGTGGCTGATGCAATCACAAAAGCAATCAAGTCTAGGACCACTAAAAAGAGTTCAAATAAAAAGACCACAAAAAAGAAGAAATAACATTCTTCTTTTTTCTTTTATATAGTATAATAAAAGAGTAAAACAAAGGAGTAAATAACATGGCCAAAAGAAAGCAAAAGAGTTTATATCAAATGAGTCCTAAGGCGAGAAAGAAAAGAATCATTAGTTTACTTTTAACCTTGCTTTTTATGGTCGCTGTTGTCATTGTTTATACTTATTTAAATCCTCCTGTTAAGGAAAGTACTTCTTCTAGTAGTTCCTCAGCTAGTAGCAGTAGTAGTTCTGCTTCAACTGTCCTTACTAATTCTACTAAAGGGAATAGTGCTAGTGATCCTATTAGTAATGAGACTTGTTCAGTCTTAACTACCAAGTATATTGAAATGGTTGTTCAGTATGGTGATGCCATTTATCTTAAGTGTGGGTCTTTTGATATGTTAATTGATGCCGGTCAATCCGGTGATGGTGATGATGTTAGAGCGGTCCTAGACTCTAATGTAACCGATGGAACAATTGAAGTCTTAGTAACAACTCATCCTCATAGTGACCATATCGGTGGCTTAAAGAAAGCGATGACTGGTTATAATGTTTCCTATATCTTAGACTATGGTTATCAAAGAACTACTTATAGTGCATATAATTCTTATAAAACTATGCGTGATGGTTGGATCAATAATGGTGCTAAATACTGTTCAGCTAAAGACTCAGTTAATGGTGTGAATAATTGTACTTCTAAAGTATATCTCACTAATGATATTAACATTGATATTTATAATACCGGGTATTATGAAGATGCTTCTTTTGATGCTCCAAGTAGTTTTAACTTTAATCGTTCAAGTGTGGTCTTCATCTTGAATCATAATAATGTCAGTTATTACTATGGTGGTGACTGTGATGAAACAGGTGAAGTTAATTTAGTGGCTAAAGTACCTGAAGTAACAGTTATGAAAGCTGACCATCATGGTTCTGCTACAAGTAACCGCGAATCTTTAGTTAATAAACTTTCTCCTGAATATATCATTGTCTCAGCAAGTTATGATGCTGACCGCAATGGTGATCAACACCCATATCAAAGTGCGATTAATAATTTCTATAATTCTCCAAAGATTAAAACTAATCAAAATGTTTATTTTAATATGACCATGGGAACAATTACTGTCTTAGATGATGGTAATTCAGTCACTAGTTTGACTGGGACTGATACATTACTTGGTGGTTATCCTCTTGATGGGGTTACCATTAAAAGTGGCGAGAATGGACTTAAACTCCATGAAACTGCTTGGTTTAAGAAGTATCGGACCTTACCTTAAAGGAGGAGATTAGCATGAGTGATAGTTATTTTAGATTGTTACGAGTTGGAATTGAAAACTTCAAGAACATCAATTCTGGCACAGTCTTCTTTAATGAAAGAAAAGAATTAATTAAAGGAAACTTTGAATTACAAGGCTCGGCTTTACTGGGTATTTATGGCCAAAATGGTTCGGGTAAAACTGGAATCATTGATGCCTTAGATATTTTGCATGAAATAGCTTCATCTTCTTTACCTAAAAATAGTGGCAGTAAAGTTCAATATCAACATGAAACTACAACTCTTTCTTTTGAATTCCTTTATCATCATGATAATCTAGCCCAAATAATCGAATATAGCGTCATTCTCAAGCCTTTTAGAGGGATTGGACACTTTAATGAAGAAAGAGTCACAGTTAAAGAATTTGATGGGAAGAACTGGGGCCATGCTAAAACCATTATTGCAGTTAAGAGTGCGAATGGGAGTATAACTCCAACCGAGATTAAACCTTACTTAAAGGATATTGAAGAAGTCTTACTTGATTTTAAAAAGGATCAATCTTTTGTCTTTAATCCACTGGTGATTAGTAAGTTACTAGCCAGTAATTATAAGTATGCCAACTTACTTCGCATCTTCCAATATGAATTAGAAACCAACTTAATCATTATGAATAGTACTGATGATGGTACGATTTATCTTGATAGTTGCACGAACTTAGATATACCAACTTATGTTGAACCTTCTAATCTTAAGATTGATTTATTTAAGACTAATTACTTTACTAAAGAAGAGTATGAATTAGTTAAGACTCAAATTGCTAAGAATAACTTAGCTTTAACCCAAATCATACCAGGTCTTAGTGTGGTCAGTAATGAGCAATCTTATACTAGTAATGGCGAAACTAAATATGCAGTTGAGTTCTTTAGTTTAAGAGAACACCAAGTTATTTCTTTAATCAATGAATCACAAGGAATTAAAAGAATCATCTCTTTAGTAGGGGCTTTAATTGCTACCTATAATAATCCAAGTGTGATACTAGCCATTGATGAATTTGATGCTGGGGTCTTTGAATACTTAATTGGTGATCTACTTGAAGTCTTTAAAAATGAAGGGGAAGGTCAAATTATCTTCACTTCCCATAACTTAAGAGTTTTGGAACTTTTGACAGCCCAAGATGTGGTCTTTACTTCTTATAAGTCAGTCAATCGGTTTGTGCGACTTAAGGGTGTCGGTAAACACACAAACTTAAGAGATGCTTACTTACGTAACATCTTCTTAAATGAAGGAGGTTTAGCTACTCCAACAGATCAATATTCTATTTCTCGGGCCTTAAGAAAGGCGGGGAATAAGAATGAGTAAGTTAGTCTTATTCCTTGTGGAAGGTAAATCGGATAAAGTCTCATTAGAAGGCGCTATCCGCCAAATCTTACATTCTAAAAATGAACCATATTTCATGATTCAAAGTGATTTAACTAGCGATAATCATGTTTGTCCTGCTAATGTTGAGCGGGTCTTATTAGCTGATGTTAAAAATGAGTTATGGAAAAGAAGAGTTGAACTTAAAGATTGTTTAGAAATAGTTCATCTTATTGATACTGACGCTGCTTTTATTAAGGATGATGCTTTAGAAGAAAACCCAATGAATTATGGGGTAACATATTTTACTAGTAAGATAGTTGTTCAAAATAAAGCAAGAATAGTTGATCGTAACTTACATAAACGCTATAACATTCAAGCCTTATTAGATATTGATGAATTAAAAGGTGTTCCATATCGTTTATTTTATTGTTCAGTAAATTTGGAGCATGTTTTACATAATAATCCAAATGCATCAACGATTAGACAAAAGATTACTTTATCCAATAAGTTTGATGATGAATATAGTGATGATGTGATTAAGTTTTTAAACTATATGTCTAGTCCTGAAATCATGCATTTTAAGTCTTATGCTGAATCATGGGAATATATTAAAAAGAGTGAGAATGCCTTAACTAGGGCATCGAATATCTATTATGCTGTGACGTCATATTTAGATTTTCTCAATAAGTAGGAGGCAAATATGCAATCGAAAAGAGTAGTTCAACCTGACTATACTAAGTCCAATATTAATGTAACAAGTGCTTTATTCCATTATTATGGCTTATCTTGTAAATACGCAGTAGATCAAGATATCGCCCAAGAACTTAAAAAGGAGTATACCACTGTGGTCTATCTCGTTTTAGATGGACTTGGAACTAAAATAATGGATGATAATTTAAAACCCTTAAGTTTTTTGACTTCTAAGTTATTAAAAGAAGTGAGTTCTGTTTATCCTTCTTCAACTGTGCCTTCCACTACTGCTATCCAAACTGGGATGGCTCCAAATGAATCAGGCTGGCTCGGTTGGCAACAACATTTTGAGGGTAAATACAAAGGCGATATTGAAATGTTTATTGGTGAGGACTTTTATACCAAAGAAAAGATTAAGGGTTTTGATGGTCGTAAAATGGTCCCAACTAAACCTTTACAAGAAATTGTTAAAAAGGCCAAAGGTTATACCTACATGGATGATCAAATCATGGAAGGCGGCTATCATAACTTTAAAGAACTAACTAAATGGATTCTAAAAGCTGGTAGTGATGATGAGAAGAAATATATCTATGCTTATTATCAAGACCCAGATCATACCATGCACGAATATGGTTCTAGAAGTGAACAAGCTAAAAAGGTCATTAATAAACTTGACCGCCAATTAAAGCATATGTATAAGAAGATGAATGACAAAACCTTAGTGATTATTACTGCTGATCATGGGCAAAGAGATGTTAAATATCATCGTTTAAATGATTATCCTAAACTCATGTCTACATTAGAAAGACTACCTTCTTTAGAAGGTAGAGCGGCTTCTTTTACCCTTAAAAAGGGGAAACAAAAGCAATTCTTACAACAAATGAAACAGTTTGGCAATGAATTTGCCATCTATTCTAAAAAAGACTTAGCTAAGAATCATTTATTAGGTTTATTCGAATCCCACAAAGATTACGATAAGTTTATGGGGGATTATTTAGTTACGGCTTGTGGCGATTATAACTTTTATTACGATACTGGTAAGATCGATCATCTACTTATTGGTCATCATGGTGGCCAAACTATTGATGAAATGCGCGTTCCTGTTATTGTATTATCAAAGAAATAGTTGCATAATGTAAGTTATTAGCGGGGGAATTTATGGGTAAAGCACTACTATCTAAACTCAAAGAATCGGTTTTTTCTGTCTTACCAATTTATGGAATTGTTTTTTTGTTGCATATAACTAATATTGCCCCTTTAAGTGCGAAAACCTTAAAAGAGTTTTTCATCTCCGGAATTATTTTAATTGTGGGGATGGCTTTATTTAATTTGGGTGCCGATAGTGCTATGATGCCAATCGGAGAAAGAATTAGTAGTAAATTAATTAAGAAAGGCAAAGTCATCTTACTTTTAATTGTGGCTTTTGTTTTAGGGGTAGCCATTACAGTGGCTGAACCAGACTTAAGTGTTTTAAGTTATCTAGTTCAAGATGCCATTAATCCTAAATTAGTGGTTTATACAATTGCAGTTGGGGTCGGAATTTTTATGTTAATCGCAGTCTTAAGAGTATTTCTCAAGATGCGGCTCAAGCATATCTTACTTTTAATGTATGCTTTAGTCTTTATCTTAGCCAATATCAGTGACCCAAATATCTTACCATTAGCTTTTGATGCTGGTGGTGTTACTACGGGGCCAGTTACTGTGCCATTTATGATGGCTTTAGGAATTGGTGTTGCTTCCATTAAAAATGGGAGACATGGTAACGATGATAACTTTGGTATGGTTTCCTTATGTTCGGTGGGACCAATTATGATGATGTTATTACTTGGTTGCTTTACTCACATTGGAACTATTTCAACTAGTGTGAAGGAAACGACTTCCTATTGGGCTTTACTCGGTGAGTATTCCTTGAATGTAGCATTAGCATTATTACCAATCATCATTATTTTCTTACTCTTACAAATTAGACAACTAGAGTTCACTAAACAACGTGTCTTTAGAATTGGCGTTGGTATCGTCATCTCTTATGTGGGCTTAGTTATGTTCTTATCGGCTGTTGAATATGGCTTTATGAGTGCTGGAACTGAAATTGGTACCATTCTCGGTACTAAAGCAACTGAGAGTTTTGGCGGTGAGTTGTTACTAATTGGAGTAGGCTTTGCTTTAGGCTTCTTTGCTGTCTTAGCTGAACCTGCTATCCATGTGTTAAATAAGTTAGTGGAAGAAACAAGTGGTGGTGTTATTTCTAGAAAGACCATCTTTATCTCTTTAGCTATCGGTGTTGGTTTTGCTGTTGCTTTATGTATGGTTAGAATTACTTATCAAATCAACTTTATGGTCATTATTGGAATTGGTTATGCCATTGCTTTGATCTTGTCCACCATTGTGGATGATGTCTATGTGGGTATTGCTTTTGATTCGGGCGGAGTTGCCAGTGGTCCAATGAGTTCTTCCTTTATCTTACCTTTAGCCATTGGTGTAGCCAGTGCAATGGGAAGAAACATCTTAAGTGGAGCTTTTGGAGTTGTGGCTACTATTGCTTTAATTCCTTTAATAACTATTCAATTATTAGGCTTAATTGTGAAACTAAAACATCGTCATCGGCAACAATACTTTGTGGATGATGTTGAGATTATTGAACTCTAGGAGGGAAGTATGGATAAATTAAGAGCCATGTGGGTAGTCGTACCCCGGGATAAAACTGAAAAAGTCTTAAAGACCTTTAGAACTAATAACTCCAACTTCCAATATACTTTGTATGGAAGAGGGACTATCTCGAAGGAGTTAGCCAGTAATCTAGGGTTAAGTGATACTGCTAAAAGTATTACAGTCGGAGTTATTAGTGAAGACGCTGAAGAAATTATGTTCGCCCATTTACACCAACGCTTAAAGCTCGATCAACCGGGTAATGGAATTGTCTTTACCATTCCAATTAAGAGTGTGGTAGGAACATATAGTTACCGCTTTTTAGCCAATGATTTAGGGAGTGATAAAATGGAAGAGAAAATTGCCAAGAAACCAGAAAAATTACAATTACAAAAAGACTTTGTTTTAATTGTGGCTGTCGTTAATGTTGATTCGGCCGAGAAGGCGATTGAAGCTTCAAAGACCGCTGGAGCAAGGGGAGCAACAATTATTAATGCTCATGGCTCTGGTTCAATGGAAGCTAATCTTTTATTTGGGATTAGTGTCTCTCCTGAAAAAGAAGTAGTTATCTTCCTAGTTGAAAGAAAGATTAAAGATGCGGTAATGAAAGCGGTAGCTGAGAAAGTTGGACTGAGCCGTGAAGGTCATGGTATCATCTTCTCCCAAGATGTTGAAGCCGCTTATGGTATTGTCGGAGAAAATGGTTAATAATCTTACAAATATAATTGATAAAGATGGTTAAAAAAACCATCTTTTTTTATCTCTAGTCGAGAAACTCCCTAAAAAAGTGTTTTTCTCGAGTAGAATAAAGATGGAGATGATAATATGATTCGTAGAGCTGGGTTAGTCCAACAACTAATCGACAATATTGGTACTAAACAAATAAAAGTAATAGTGGGATTAAGAAGAGCTCGGAAATCTGTGCTTCTATTTAATCTTTTCTATGATTATTTGAAAGATAATGGGTACGATTCGAAACATATTATTACCATGAAATTAGATTTAGATAGTAATGAAAAGTATTGTGATAAAGTTAAATTAAGAGAATTCATTGTCCAACAAATTAAAGATGAGCAGAAATACTATATATTTTTAGATGAAATCCAGTTGGTGCCAGGTTTTGAAGCTCTTCTAAATGGAATCAATGCCCAATACAATGTTTCAATCTTTGTGACCGGCTCAAATTCACAAATGCTGTCTAGTGATATTGATACCAAATTCAGAGGGAGAAGTACTACTATTAAAGTTTATCCTTTATCATTTGCAGAGTTTTATTCTAGTTGTGGTGGTGATAAAGCCAAAGCTTTCGGAGAATATCTCACTTATGGTGGGATGCCCGGCCTTAGTGCACTAGCAGGTAATGCTGCAAAAGTGAAATATCTAGAAAGTTTATACCAAACTGTTTATCGGCTTGATATCATTGAGCGATACCACATTAAGAATGATGCTGCACTAGATGAGCTATATGATGTTTTGTGTTCCAATATTGGTTCATATACAAGTGCGACCAAATTAGAAAACACCTTAAAAAGCAAAAAGATTGCAGTTAGTGATGATTGCATCAATAAATACTTAAACTGTTTTACCGAGTCTTTTCTCTTTGAGAAACTAAAAAGGTATGACCTTAAGGGCAAGCAATACTTTGCTACCTTACAAAAGTTTTATTGTGTTGATTTGGGACTAAGAAATGCCAGATTACGCTTTAGCCAAGATGAGATTACTCATGCATTTGAAAATGTGGTTTGTATTGAACTACTTAGAAGAGGATACCAAGTTGATATTGGTATCAATAAAAACAAAGAAGTTGATTTTGTGGCTCGACTAGGTGGGGATCAGTATTATATTCAATGCGCCTATGTACTTCCAAATCAAGAAAAGATTAAGCAAGAATTAGGATCATTTAAAAGCTTAGATGATGGCTATAAGAAAATTGTTTTATCTTCTGACATATATTTAATGCCGAATCTAGGTAATGGTTATAAGCATATGAATATCATTGACTTCTTATTAGATGAACATGCTTTAGAAAAAATATAGAGAATTGAGTAAATAATTGCTTTTATGGGTGTTTGTTTAACTTATAATGACTAATATGAATCAAGTTAGTTCATTTGTTTTTTCCCTTGTTAATTAACTACAAAATAATACAATATAGTTATATGAGAAAGTATAGAAAAGATTCAACATTAGTATGGGCTGCAAGAGTTTGCATTTATTTATGTTGTATACTGTTTTTAAATACCGAAACTTTAGCTTTGGCCATTGCAGCTTTGATATTGATACTTGGGTTCGAAGTGATTAATCAAATATCGAAAAGATATAGTAAAATGGAGGAAATAGCGGAAAAGCAAAAAGAGTTGCTTGAGAAACAAGTAAAACAACAAGAGCACAAAACCAATATAATAATGGAAATTAAAAACCTGATTGTTCAAATAAGTGATCAAAAAGAAAAACGTAGAAAATCTCTCGTCTCCAAAATCGGTTGTTTGGGAAGACCGTCAAATAAAGAAAACGCTTTACTAAAAGAGATTTTTGCTTTTGAACAATTAGAGTTTGGAGTTTATTCTATTGTTAAGTATAAAGGCTTTAATGAAAGAATTATCAAAATTCCTAAAACGTATAGGGGCATGAAAATAGTTGGGATAGGTGATTGTGCATTTGAGGATTGTACAAGTCTACAGAGAATTGAAATAGAAGCAAGTATTCTTTTTGTTGGAAAACGAGCTTTTTCAAATTGCAGAAATTTAAAAGATATACTACTCCCAGGTTGTATAGAAACTATCGGGGATAAAGCTTTTTATTTATGTAAGAAGTTACGGCGTTGCGGATATTCAGACAATGTAACATTACTTGGAAACCCCTTTGAGAATAGTGGAATATCTTCTTTAGTTTTTCCAAGGACAATGCATGAGATTCCAAATTGTTTTCTTCGCGGATGTTCTAACATTAATGAGATTACAATACCCGGGTTTATATAGAAAATCGGTGTCTCGGCATTCTCTCAATGTGAAAGGTTATCAATTGTACACATTATTGATGGATGTATTGAAATCTGTGACACGGCCTTTATAAATTGTTATAATCTGAGAAAAGTTTACATTCCATCATCTGTTACAAAAATTGGATACAGAGTTTTTCGATAGAAATTGGCTATAGGCCGACTACGATGGATGGATCACCAGACATGAGATTTAATGTGAATTATCGCACATGCGACAATTCAAAACTGACTATTTATTGTGAACAAGGATCCCATGCTCTAATAGTTTATAGGGGAACAAATAGTTGCAAGAGCATAGAAGACAAAAAAACATTACTGATGTTTGATTGAATTATTGTCGAATAAATATGTAATTACTAAGTGTAACACATTTGTAAAGCAAAGTAATTCTTGATAGATTTTGGGTCTGATTTGGCGACTTTAGATACTCCTTACCCTATAATAGAATCAAAGTTATAAAAAATCCTCATCAATTTGAGGATTTTTTCTTGTTTTTAATTGAGTTATTTTTGATGGCTTCCATCGCTTTAAAGAAACCCACTTCAATTTCTGTGATTTGTTCTTTACTTAGTTTTCGCTCTAGATCATAAATCCGAATTAAGTTTAAGATTAAGCGGACTGCGATATCATTGATAAAGATTAATGGTGATGATAAATCAAAGTTTTGGTGGTTATGTGAGAAACCATAAGGAGTGACATGAGTAAAAGCATTACTTTCTTCAAATAAGGCTAGTAATAAGGTTGAAATTGATTGATTGTCATTAGGGTAATAACAGTCACAAAGGAGTTTAACAAAGTAAGGGGAATTAGGAACATTAGCATTATTTGTTTTAGTTAAGTAAAGGGCCCAACCATTGAGCCGTTCAATGTTCCGTCTTTCCACTGTAATATTAAACTTATTTTGATAATAGTCTGTTACTATTTGAATATCTTTCTCGTGTTGATTATCGATGGCTTTATCATCAATTTCAGTTCTTAATGGTAGTGCCACTGATTCACTATTTTCATTGATGAATTTAGCAGCTGAAATTCTGGCATCAAAGCTTTTAATTCTTTGGTGAATGGCATAAATCTTAGAACGTTCATCATCTTCTAAAAGTAAAACATTTAAGATTGATAAGGCTTCGACCACATAACGCGATTGGGTATAGAATAAGACCGGGTTATGTTCATAGACAGCGCGGAGCATATCATCATAACGCGGAGTTAAATCTCTAAGTAAGAAGATAATATTTCTGGTTTTATAGGAAACAAGGGTATATTTACATATGTAATTAGCAATTAAACCAATGATATAAGGAATACCGCCCAAATAATCAGGGGAAAGTCCCGTTAAGCGTTGGTAATGTCTTTGAATATTAAAAGTGGAATAAACTCCAGTTAAGACTGATATTTTCGATTCATTATCATATTTAATGGTTAGCAGTTCCTTTTTATCAACCGGGAAATAGAAGCTATTATAGGCTGGATTAGAAATGATATCTTCTAAGATTTCAAAGACTGAGCTTTTAAAGGTTGAAGCATAGATGGCTTTAAATAAGAGTAATAAGTTATAGGAAGTATCATAAAAGATGCCATTATCAGTAAATAAAGCAATGACACCGATAATACTACCACTAGTTTTTTCTTCTGAGACTGATTGGACAAAGTTAAAACTTGGATGAATAAAGGTATCAAAGTTTTTGATGACTATTTTGTATTCATTTCTTTGTTGTTCGCTTTCAAAGTCAACATAGTTAAGTAAATCGGACATTGATTTGGCTTTTTTACCTTGAAAACGTGGTAACCAAGAGAAACGTTTCATAAAATGTTTCTTTTCTTTTTCTTCATCTGCTTCAGTTGGTGAATAAAGGTCATTAATTCTTTGTTGATCTGAAGCCAAAGTAGCATAGTAGTTTGTAGCAAGTTCTGGTTTATTCTCCAAAACATTTAAGATTAAGTTAGCTTCAATACAGTTTCTTAATAGGAGTCGGTTAGCATTGGACTTAGGTAAGAAATCATAGTTTTCATATCTTAAGTCTTCATAGACCGACATGATATAAGATAAAGAGGATTGGCAGAACGCATTAAAACAGGTCCAGACTGATTTTTCATAATCTGAATTCTGGTCCACCTCAATTGTACTCAGTAAGTAATCTAAAAAAGAAGTAAAGACAAAATACTTTTCAATGTGAGTATATAAGAGTTTGCGGCTTTCAACACTCTCTTGCTTCATGCATTTACTCCTTATTTGTTAAATCATGACTTAATAAGAAACCTTCTCTTAGCCCGTATTTGGCGGTCTTGAATTCCTTGGCCTCGACATATTCCATAATTGTTTCTAGGATAATTGCACTTGGCACAAAGGAATTGATGCGACCCGGGACAACTTCATTTAAATATAAGACGGCTTGATGTTGATCTTTGAAGGAGAGTAATGCCTTTACTACTTCATTGACTTCTTGCATTGGAATATCATATTCATTAGTATCGCCACAAACATGGTTTAAATCTTTATGGATTCTAGCAAATGCGCGTCCATTACCAGAAACAGCATAAACATTCTTGGCTTTACAAGAGTGAATCCAATTAAGTTTATCTAAGGCATGTTCAATATATTTCTTCATTTTAATGGCTTCTTCTTTAGTTGGAACAATCCCTCGGAATAGAGGCTTTAATTCGCGAATACTACCTAAAGCGAGAGAAGCATAATTAACTAAAGTACCATTTTCATAATAGACAAGCAAAGTTGATGTTCCACCAACTCCGACAAGTAAACCTTTTGATTTATCAATTCTTTCATTATGCAAGAAGCCATTTAGTGCGTATTTAGCTTCTTCAGCAGTAGAAAGGACTTCAACTCTAATCATTAAACGGTTATAAATTTCTGAAATAATCGCTTGGAAGTTATTGAGTTCCCGAATAAAAGCGGTGGCAAAGCAGAAGACCTTGACACTTGGAACATTACTAATCTCTTCTAAGTATTGTTTCATTCCTTGGATGATGGCATCCATACCATCAATACTTAAGGAACCATCTTTGACATAATCGCTTAGACGGGTAAAAACCTTTTTATTATACATCTGCGATAACATATTGTTATCGTGCTTGTAGAGCGACATTCTTAGGGTGGTTGAACCAATATCAATTACACCAAAATACATAGTGAATCACCTCACAAACCTATTTTACACTTTTTTTGCTACTAAGACTATTATTTCTATGTTAAAATAGAAAAGGTACACAAAATGATTAAATTATTAGCAACAGATTTAGATGGCACACTTTTACTGCCAAAACGAGTTGTTCGGCTAGTTTCTAAGCCGAATCGTTTGGTGTTGCATGACTTTGTAGCCAAGGGTGGGCAAGTTGTTATTGCCTCAGGTAGAAGTTTACAAATGTGCCAAAAGATTGCAAATAAATTAGAAGTTCCTTGTAATTATGTTCCTTATGGTGGTGGTGCGGCTTATTTAGATGGTCAGCCTATCGCTGAAGGTGTTTTTCCAATTGAACTACTACGTAGAATTGATAAATTTATTGATGATGCTGGTGGGAGAGTTTATCGAATCGTTAATGTTAGAGGCGACCAAATCTATGCTTATGGGCCTCGGCTTAGTCATTTAGAAAAGGTAGCGACTAGTTTATATCAATTTGTGAATATGCGTTATAATGAACCGAAAATCTTTGTTAATAATGATTTAAGAGAAATGGTTTATAAAAAGGGCGTTTTAAAGATTAATTTAATCTATGTTAAAGAGGGTCTATTAAATACTACTGGTGTGATTGAAAAACTAGTGCCAGCTTTTAAAAGTGAGCTAGAACTATTTACTACAAGAAGAGCTTGTGAAATCACCATGAAGGGTTTTAATAAAGGGGAGACTTTAGAAAAACTAGTTAAAGCCATGGAACTGAAGAAAGGTGAAGTCGCTGTTATCGGGGATGACTCTAGTGATGTGGCGATGTTTAAGAAGTTCGAAAATTCTTGGGTAATGGGTCATGCACCAGAAGAAGTAAAAAAAGAAGCCAAACACATTGTGAATGACTTCAAAGATATCGGAAACTTATTTTAAGATGCTTTATAGCATCTTTTCTTTTATTCTAGATATGACTTTGTTATAATGAAAAGAGAGTTTACAAAGGAGAATATTATGAATTTTAATGAATTTAAGTATGAACCAGTCGATATTAGTAAAGTCAAGAATGAACTTGGAGCTTTAGTCGATGAATTTAAGAATGCCCAAAGTGCCAAGGAACAAATTCGTTTAGTTCAAGAGATTAATGATTACCGGAGTCATGTTGATACGATGTTCCAACTCTGCAATGTTCGTTTTACCATCAATACTTTAGATAAGTATTATGCTAAAGAGCAAGATGATAATGATATGAAGATGCCAGAATATCAAGCCATCATTGATAGTTACTACCGGGTTTTAAATACCGCTAAATATAAAGATGCTTTAGTGCGTAAATATGGAGAGTTACTTTTCAAGCAAATTGAAGTTCAATTAAAGACATTCTCTCCTGCCATTATTGAAGATTTAAAAGAAGAAAATAAATGGTCAAGTCAATACAGTAAACTAATCAGTTCAGCTAAGATTAAATATAAAGGGAAGACTTATAACTTACCAAGTATGCGGAAGTTTATGGTTTCCGAAGATAGAAGAACTCGTTCAAGTGCTTTTAAAGCAGTTTCTAACTGGTTTGAAGTTCACTGTGCTGAGTTTGATGAAATCTACGATAAGTTAGTGCATATTCGTGATACCATGGCCCATAAATTAGGCTTTGAAAACTATGATCAACTCGGTTACTATCGTTTGGGTAGAACTGATTTTGGTCCAGAAGAAGTCAAAGCTTATCGGGAACAAATCTATAAGACAGTCGTTCCTATCGCCAAGAAGTTATACCGTAAACAAGCCAAGAGACTTAACCTAAAAGGGATGAAGTCTTATGACTATAACTTACAATTTACTAATGGTAATGCTACTCCAATCGGAGACACCAATACCAAAGTAAATAATGCCATTCAGATGTATGATGAGATGTCACCAGAGACAGGGGAATTCTTCCATCATATGGTCGATTGTGGTTTGATTGATTTAGATGCTAAACCAGGCAAGATGTCTGGTGGTTATACTTGTACTTTCTCCGAATATAAAACTCCATTTGTTTTCTCTAACTTCAATGGGACAAGTGGTGATATTGATGTCTTAACTCACGAGATGGGACATGCTTTCATGGCCTATACAGTCTATAAGAATCATCCTAGTGTATTAAATGAACAAGTCTGGCCAACTTATGAGGCTTGCGAAATCCATTCGATGAGTATGGAATTCTTTGCTTATCCTTATATGGAACGCTTCTTTGAAAAAGATACCAAGAAGTATTTATATTCCCATTTAGTTGATGCTGTTGAATTCTTACCATATGGGGCAGCTATTGATGAATTCCAACACTTTGTCTATGAAAACCCAAATGTTAAGCCAGTCGAAAGAAGAGCTAAATGGAGAGAGATTGAACATAAGTATCAACCACACTTAAAATACTCAACTCCATTCTTTGAATCAGGGGCCAAATGGTTCCAACAATTACACGTTTTCCAAAGCCCATTTTATTACATCGATTACACGCTTGCTCAAGTCTGTGCCTTTGCTTTCTTTAACCTAATGAGAGAAGATCCAAAAGCAGCCTGGGACAAGTATTTATACCTCTGCGATTTAGGTGGTTCAAAGTCTTTCTTGAACTTATTAAAAGCCATCAAGTTTGTTGATCCATTTAAGCCACGGAGTATTGCTAAAATTATGAAGCCTATTCAAGCCTATTTGAATAGTTTTGATGATACCAAATTATAGTTTTAGGGAGATGAAGAAATGCTCGAACGCGAAGTAGCATCGCTCCAAAAGAAGATTAACGAAAAATACACAGGAATCACAGTAAGTTTGAAAGATGATTGTGTAGTTTTAAGTGGCACTTTAAAAGATTATGATGCCATTGTTGAAATCGGTTTATTAGCCGCTTCAACCAAGCATTTTTATGGGGTCATTAATGACATCAAACTTTTAGGATTTAAAGAAACTCCAATGCATGTAACTAAAGCCAAAGACCAAAAATATAATGGCCTTCATTGTGATGTTCTAGTTATTGGTGGTGGCATAGTTGGGTGCGCAATTTTAAGAGAATTATCGAAGTATAAAATTGATGCTGTTTTAGTCGAAAAAGAGAATGATGTAGCGTTACAAGCTAGCAGTCGTAATGATGGCTGTATTCATACTGGTGTTGACTTACATAAAGGCTCTAAAAAGTTAGAATACTTACAACGTTCAGTGCCAATTTATCCCGAATTAGCGAGGGATTTAGGCGTTGAATATAATAAATGCGGTCAAATAATTGCTTTTGATAAAGGCGTTTATAAACTCGCAAAACCAATCTTTATGGGTATTGCTAAACGCAATAAAATCCAGGAAGTTAAATTCTTAAATGAGGAAGAGATTAAGAAATTAGAACCAAACATTAATCCTGATACACAATGTGGAGTTTTGTTCGGAACTGGGGCGGTTGTTTGTCCTTATAATATGACCATTGCTTTAGCTGAAAATGCGATTAGTAATGGAGCTAAAGTTTTGCTTGAAACAGCAGTCTTAGGGATGAAAGTTATTAATCATAAAATTGAAAGCGTGCAGACTACTAGGGGGACAATATATCCTAAGGTAGTTGTTAATGCCGCTGGAGTTTATGCTGATGTAATTGCTGATTATGCGGAAGACCGTTTCTTCACAATTCATCCAAGAAAAGGAACTAACTCAATCTTAGATAAAAAGGCCGCTTGTAAGTTATCCTCTTCTTCGATTGCAACACTAGATATTCACTCGAATGTTTCCGGCCACCATTCTAAGGGTGGGGGCGTGGTTTTAACAGTGGATAAAAACCCTTTAATTGGACCAACAGCCCATGAAGTACCAAACCGGGAAGATGTCAGTGTAGAAGCCAAAGATATTCAAGAAGCTTTTGCTAAACATATTCGGACAATGCCAAAGTTAAATGGTGCTGATACTATCACTTATTTTAGTGGAATTCGCGCGGCTACATATGAAGAAGATTTTGTCATCCAAAAAGGCAAGTGGACGAGTAATATTGTGCATGCTGCTGGTATTCAATCTCCAGGTATAACTGCGGCGCCGGCCATTGCTATAGATATTGTTAAATATTGTGCTGAAGAGTTAAATGAAATCTTGATGAAGAATCCAACTTTTGATGGTAAGAGACATGTTGTCCCACCTTTAGCAAAATTAGATCCAACATCCCGGAATGAATATATCAAGAAAAATCCTGACTATGGCATTATTGTCTGCCGTTGTGAGGAAATTTCAAGAGGGGAAATTATTGAAGCTTTACATCGACCTCTTCAAGTAAATACTGTCGATGGAATAAAGCGAAGAGTTAGGGCAGGCATGGGTCGTTGTCAGGGCGGTTTCTGTCAACCTTTGGTCTTACAAATAATGGCTCAAGAGTTACATTTACCTTTAGAAAAAATCAATAAAAAAGGTGATGCCAATATCTTACTAGGCAATATTAAAGAAGGTGAGTCACATGCTTAATCACTATCAAGTAATTGTTATTGGTGGTGGTCCAGCTGGACTGGCCGCTAGTTGCACTAGTGCTAAGAATGGCGCTACAACTTTATTAATTGAGCGAGAAGCTAAACTCGGTGGTATATTAAAACAATGCATCCACGATGGGTTTGGTGTTTTACGTTATCAAGAAAAACTCAGTGGTCCAGAATATGCTGAAAAAGAAATTGAAACATTAAAGGGATTAAATATCACTGTCTCTTTATTAACTTTTGTGACTGCCATTAAAAAAACTAAGGAAGGATTTATCTTAAACTTAGTTACGAAAGATGGTATTCAGGAAGTTAGTGGAGAAAGATTAGTTCTAGCGACTGGTTGCCGCGAAAGAACAAGTAAACAAGTTTCTATCTATGGGACTAACCCGGCTGGTGTTTTAAGTGCGGGGACGGCCCAATATTACATCAATATTTTAGGTAAGATGCCAACCAGACGTTGTGTTATTTTAGGCAGTGGCGATATTGGGATGATTATGGCACGAAGAATCACTCTTGAGGGTGGTAAAGTTTTAGGTGTTTATGAAGCCAAATCAACCCCAAGTGGCTTAACCCGTAATATCATGCAATGCTTACATGATTATGATATTCCTTTATATTTATCAACTACGGTTACCAAAGTCTTTGGGGAAGAAAGATTAGAAGCAGTTGAGATTAGTCAAGTTGATGAGAAGATGAAACCAATTCCAAATACAAACAAGATTATTAAATGTGATGCTTTAATTTTGTCAGTGGGTTTAATCCCTGAAAATGAAATAGCTGAAAAGATTCAAGTCCCGTTATCAAACTTAACTAAAGGACCAATTGTTGATCAAACGTTACAAACGATGGTGCCGGGAGTTTATTCTTGCGGGAATGCCTTACATGTTAATGACTTAGCTGATTATGTTTCTGAAAGTGGCGAAGTCGCAGGTTTAAATGCCGCAACCTCGAGAGTTGGCTCACCAGAATATGTTGATTTAGTTATTGATGAGCATTTCTCGTATATTGTACCAGAAAAGCTAGAACTTAAGTCACCATTAAAAACCATCCTCTACTTTAGAAGTAGGGCTGAATATACTAATAAAACATTACATATATATGTGAATGATGTTGAAGTTATGAAGCGAAGATATCAAAAATTGAAGCCACCTGAAATGGAAAGATTAGTGGTTGATTTTAGTAATTATCCAAACATTAAATCAATTAAACTCTCTTTGGAAGATTAATTATCGTATTCACCATCGAGGATTACATATTCAATTGTATTTGCCAATACTGTGTCGAAATCATCCTTTTTATAGAAATCGCCTTCCAACACTTTGACAACAATTAGACCGAAAGAATCGGCTTCCTCATCAGTATCAAAGGCCTCAAATGAGTCCATTGTGTTGCAAAGAATCATATTGCCATTTTTGAATTTAATTGTTACGTGTCTTCGCCATTCAAATTCTTGTGAATTAGTTGGATTAATTATTTTTTTCATGGTTCTACCCCTTAGGGCATCCTTTATTTACATAATATCTTATGGATAAGATAAAATCAACTTTTGACAATATAAGACAGAGAATAAAATCAACTTTTTTATACCAACATGGTAAAATAGAAGTGACGATGAATAAAGAGGTGAATAACTCATGATTAAAGAACTTGTCTGCATTGCTTGCCCGAATGGCTGTGCTTTAAAAATAAATACTGAAACCCTAGAAGTTAGTGGCAATAAATGTAAAAGAGGAATTGATTTTGCTAAAGAAGAACTATTGGCTCCTAAAAGATGTGTTTCTTCTTTAGTTAAGACTACCTTAAAAGAGTATCCGGTAGTCTCAGTTAGAACCTCCAAAGAAATACCCAAAGATAAAATCTTTGCTTTGATGGAATTACTTGATAAAATAGTTATTAAAGAGTACTTAGATAGTGGTAGTATAGTCTTAGCGAATGTCTTCGGTAGTGATGTGAATGTCATTACCACAACTAAAATGAGTCAGGGAGGAAAATAATATGAGCAATCCTTTAATTCTAACGTTTGATTGTGGGACACAATCAACTAGAGCCTTATTAGTTGACAAGAAAGGTAATGTGGTAGCTAAAGAGCAAGAAAAGTTTGCTCCTTACTATTCAACTAAACCGGGTTATGCTGAACAGCATCCAAGTGTTTATTGGAATGCCTTAGTTAAAGTTTCTAAATTAATCCATGAGCATAATCCAGAGTTAGTGAAGGAGATTAAAGCTGTCACAGTCACCACTATTCGTGATACCTTCGTTTGTGTTGATAAAAACATTGAGCCTTTACGGGATATTATGGTTTGGCTTGACCAAAGAGCCGCTAAATGCGAAGAACCATTACCAACTAAATCCAGATTATCTTTTTCACTAGTAGGAATGCTCGAAGCTTTAGAAGATCAAAGAAAGATTACTAAGAGTAATTGGATAATTGAAAATGAACCAGAAATCTGGGCCAAGACTTATAAGTATATTAGTTATAGTTCTTTACTTGTTTACCGCCTAATTGGTGAATTAGTTGACTCTTATGCTTCTCAAGTTGGCCATATTCCCTTTGATTATAAGAATAAATGTTGGCAAAAACCGAATAATATTCAATTCCCAGTCTTTAAAGTCGCTGAAGATCAATTAATTCCTTTAAAATCGCCGGGTGAAGTTTTAGGTTATATTACTAAAAAAGCCAGTGAATTAACGGGGATTAAAGAAGGTTTACCATTGATTGCTACTGGTTCTGATAAAGAGTGTGAAACTTTAGGTGTTGGAGTTTATGATAATTCAATGGCGGCCTTAAGTTTTGGCACTTCAGCCACTGTTCAAATGTCCATGAAAGATTATGTCTCACCAGAAACTTTCTTGCCAGCTTATCCTGGTGTAGTTAAAGATATTTATAATCCAGAAGTTCAAGTCTTTAGAGGATATTGGATGGTCAGTTGGTTCAAACAAGAATTTGCTAATCGGGAAGTCTTAGAAGCCAACAAAAAAGGCTGTGCTCCAGAAGATATCTTAAATCAAGAATTAAAACAAATCCCACCAGGTAGTGATGGCTTACTTTTACAACCTTATTGGTCACCGGCCTTAAAAACTCCTGAAGCTAAGGGTTGTATTATTGGCTTTGGTAGTGAACACAGTCGGGCTCACATTTATCGGGCCATTATTGAAGGTATTGGTTATGCCTTATTAGATGGACTTAGAAGACTAGAAAAACGTAGTAAACGCACTGTTACTTCTATTGCCGTAGGTGGAGGAGGATCTCAATCTGATGAGATTTGCCAAATTACTGCTGATATGTTTGGAGTTCCAGTTATGCGCATTCAAACTTATGAAGCTTGTGGTGTTGGTTCAAGTATGGTGGCTTTTGTCGCCTTAAATGAGTTTAAAGATTTTGATGAAGCCATTAAGAGCATGGTCCATTATCAAAAACCATTCTTACCAGATGCCAAAGTTCATGAATTCTATGAACGTACCTTTAGTGAGATTTATACCCATATCTATCCTAGCCTTAAGCCTTTATATCGGAAAATCAGAGAGATTTCCACTAGTTATAAGAAGGGAGAATAATTATGTCTAAGCCATACCAAGGATTTGAACCTAAGTGGTTCCAGCAAGATTATAGCAAAGACACATATCGTTCCATCTTTAAATGGGGGACTCCAAGTGAAGTCAAGATTCCAAATGAGAATCTTTATAAACTTATGAAGTCCATCTTTAAGTTGGATGATAATTATTTTTCACATTATGATGTCGATTTAGGCTTAGACAAAGTTAAATTTGATATTCCTTCTAAACTAAGTACTAAACACTTAGAATATTTCCAAAGTATCGTGGGTAAAGACTTTGTTAGAACTGATGATTATGCACGACTTTCAGTGGCATATGGTAAAACAATGTATGATGTACTTAGACTACGGAAGAAAGTCATTGAGAATTTACCGGATGTAGTTATATATCCTGATACTAAAGAACAAATCGAAAAGATTGTTGCTTATTGTGCCAAACACAAAATCCCTGTCTATGTTTATGGTGGGGGTAGTAGTGTCACAAGGGGCGTAGAATGTATGAAGGGTGGCATATCTTTAGATATGCGACTTCGTTATAATAAAGTAATTGAGTTTAATGAAGTGGATCAAACTATTACAGTTCAAACCGGGATGAGTGGTCCACGTTTAGAAGAATTATTAAATAATGCTGAAAAAGAATTTAAAGCTAAAAGGGCTTATACTTGTGGTCATTTTCCGCAATCTTTTGAATATAGTTCGGTCGGTGGTTGGGTCGTTACTAGAGGCGCCGGCCAAAATTCCACTTATTATGGTAAAATTGAAGATATTGTTTTATCCCAAAAATATGCAACTCCAATCGGTAATATTGTAACTTCAAATTGCCCTAGAGAAGCCACTGGTCCTTCCTTAAATCAAATTATGATGGGCAGTGAAGGGGCTTTTGGAGTCTTAACCGAAGTTACTTTAAGAGTCTTCCGTTTTATGCCAGAGAATCGGATTCGGTTTTCCTATATGTTTAAAGATTGGCCAACTGCTATGGCAGCGGCTAGAGAAATGATGCAATATGAAGCTGGATTTGCTTCAGTCTTTAGATTAAGCGATAGTGAAGAAACAGAACTGATGATGCGGCTATATGGTATTGATCAATCGCCATTAGTTAAACTCTTTAAAGCTAGGGGTATGGAAGATAACAAAAAGTGTCTTTTCTTAGGTTTTACTGATGGTGAAAAAGGCTATGGTAAAAACGTGGCCCGTAATATCCGTCATATTGCTCACCGCTTTGGCGGAATGAGTTTAACAGGTGCAGTCACAAAATCTTGGGAAAAGGGGAGATTTAGTGACCCATTCTTAAGAGATACTTTGCAAGATTTTGGGATTGTTACTGATACTTTAGAATGTTCTGTTAATTGGTCAAATATGGCTGCCGTTCATGATAGTGTCAGAGCATATTGTCATTCTCGACCAGATACTGTTGTCACCACCCATATGTCCCACGTTTATCCGCAAGGGGCTAACTTATATTTCATCTTCATTACTAAGATGGATGATATTAATGATTATTTAACTTATCATAGTGGGATTCTCGATGCTATTCAAAAATCGGGAGCCGCTATGTCCCATCACCATGGTATTGGGAAAATGTTCGGTCCTTGGCTTGAAGGGTCACTAGGAAGTTTAGAGTATTCCACCTTTAAAGTCTTAAAAGCTCACTTTGATCCAGATAATATTATGAATCCAGGTGGAACATTAGGATTAGATACGCCAAAAGAGAAAAAGAAGTTTCTAAAAAAGAACCCATAAGGGTTCTTTTATTTATCAAATACTTTAGTTCTTTTTAATTGCTCATAACCCGCTTCACTAAACCAACAATAAGACAAAGGTGTGAAGACGATATAACCGGCTTTACAAAAAGTAGAATCAATTGGTTTATCATCAGGGTATACTTCAAAATAATTGACTTTGCGGTATGGGGTGTAATGATTTTCACTATTTTTTACCCAACCTAAATCATCTTTACGATTACCAACTTTGGTAAGACGATAACCTTTAGATGAAATGTATTCTTTGGTTGGGAAATTAACGCTTAAAATATAGTTTGGACTTGTGAGTTCATTCTTGAAGATAAAAGTTAAGACAGCATCAATCTCTTTTTCAACTAAATCAAAAGAATCAATGTCGGCTGAGAAAGCTATTGTTTTAATCCCTTGGATGTTGGCTTCAATGGTGGCACCAATTGTACCAGAATAACAAGTATCATAAACGAGATTAAGACCATCATTACAACCTGATACTACTAAATCCCAATCATGGGCAAAATAACGGGTAGCAAAAGAAACACAATCAGCCGGAGTACCACTGAAAGAATAAACATTCTTTTCATGCTTGATTAATTCATGTTCTCCAAGGTCTAGCGCCACTGATTTTGCTGATTGCCATTTAGCTGGTCCGATTAAAATTACTTCACCATATTTTTGTAAGGCTTTAAATAAAATTCTAATGCCTTTTGTGTTATAGCCATCGTCATTTGTTAATAAAATCTTCATGTAAATACCTCTAGTAGAATATAATACCTTATCTTGATAGCGTTTTCTAGATGTTTTTCTTGTTGAAGTCCGTTATAATAATAAAAGAGGGAGAGTACCATGAAAGTAAGTTCTAGCGGAATCAAGAATGGTTACTATCTAGATAAATACGGAAAATATGGTAGTTCTAAAGAAGATGTCTCAATTCCAGTCGAGATTGAAGATGCTCCAAAAGGAACAATCTGTTTTGCGCTTATTTTAGATGATGCTGATGCTATTCCTGTTTGTGGCCAGACTTTTATTCATTGGACAATTGCTGATTTTAAAGGTACTAGATTAACAGACAATTCCAGTTTAACCGATAAATCATTAATCCAAGGTGTTTCTTCGCTCTATGATTTGGGAGGGGAGTCGCAAGTTAAGGCGTCATGCTATTGTGGCATGTCACCCCCTGACAAAGACCATACTTATGAACTACGGGTTTATGCTTTGGCACAATTAACCAACTTAAAGCCGGGTTTTCTGGTGAAAGACCTTTATCAAAAAATGGAAGGTCACATTCTTGGTATGGCTACACTCCGCGCCAAATACAGAAAATAGGAGGAAAACTATGAAAGAGTACGTTAAGTTTTTTGATGGATTACCATTAATTGTCAAGATTATTCTTTGCTTACCAGGATTAGATTCAATTTTTGCTGGTATTTACAGAATTTGCAAAGGTCACATTATCGCTGGTATTATTTGGATTCTTTTTGGCTGGGCCATTCTTTGGATCATCGACATTGTGACTTTAGTCACGCATGGTAAGCTCACAGTCTTTGCCTAATTAATTAAGAGGATTTCTGAATCCTCTTTTTTTTACCAATAAATATTTCATTAATAACATTTGAATAGTAGAGGAGGTATTATTATCAAGTTTTGTTCAGCATTATGTATTTGCCCTTATTAATCTATGAAGTTTGCCCGAACTTCGTAATCTAGAAACATTGCCCTTATTAATTTAAGGAATCCTTTCTTTCTAAATGAACAAGCACCCTATACTTGATGTAATACCTTCTCAAATCTTTATTATTTTATTAAAACTAGCCAAATGCTAGTTTTTTTTGGAGCCTCTAGTGTGGAAGCCATTTACATTAATAAGGTTAAAATAATAGTAGGTGGGTGATTCCATGCGGAAATTACTTAATAAGATAATTATATTTTCATTAACTTGTTGTCTCGTTGGTTGCTCAACGCAAGTTTCGAGTCAATCAACTAGCACAAGCGAAACTTCTTCAAGTAGTATGACGACTACTTCTACTAGTAGTTCTTCAAAAGCCTCTTCAAGTAGTAGGGTAATTTTGCCCTCAAGCAGTTCAGCCCTACCTCCAAATGAAATTGGAGTAACTTTGCTTAGTGAACCATATAGAACAAAGTATTATTCTAGTGATAAATTATCTCTAGATGGGGGACAAATAAGAGTTTGTTCGACCATAGAAAATTGTAAAACCCTTGATATGGAGGGTAATGTTTCGGTCGTTAAATCTCTTGATTCAAGCAAAAACGGAACACAAGAAATAACTTTAAAATATAACGATAACAAGTTTACCAAAACTTTTTCCTATGACATTACTATGGAAGTTATCAATCAAAATGAAAAGGGGCCGACTAGTCTAGTTACAGGCGAGCCAGTTGAGCTTAATCAACAAGTATATATGGATAATTATAACTATTCTTCTTATGATTTTAGGGATGCTAATGAATGGTTAAAACATCTAAATTTTAATAGCTATGACACTTTCCCTTCTTCGCAATATTTACCAGAGGGGTATGATCCAGAAACAATCATGGAGTGGGGACAAACTCCGGTTTTAGGTATTTCCTCTTTGCATGAAAGAGGTATTACTGGCTATGGCGTCAATATAGCGTATATTGATCAAAGGTTAAGGACTTCTCATGAAATAATTAAAGATGCAAATATCACTTATTATGATCTACAAAAAGATTTGCAACAATATGTACCAAGTAATCCAAATAGAGTAGCAAGTGGTTATTCAATGCATGGCATTTCAGTCGCCAGTTTAATTGTCGGTAAAGGAGTCGGGGCAGCGCCAGAAGTTAATCTACATTTCTTTGGAACACCAGAGATGATGTTGGATCAAAGAGGGCATGCAACTGCAATATATAAGGTATTAGAAGTTAACAAAACCTTGCCACAAGCCGAGAAAATACGAGTAATTGGGTTTTCAGACAATCCTGATAACTCGGAGTTAAATATTGAGGCTTTTCAGGAAGCGGTAAGAGTAGCAAATTCAGAAGGTATATTAGTCTTATTTGCTGATAATATGCGCTATGATATTCGGGCCATGGATGATCGAGATAATCCGGGAAGTTATCGTATTTTAGGGAATACTTATGATAAGGTAGGGTTTCCTACTTCCTATACTCTAGGTGGAAGAGTTAGCGATGATTACTATACTTTTTGGAGTAGCGGTGGCACAAGTTGGACTACTCCTGTGGAAATCTCTTTAGTAGCCATGGCACTGCAAGTGTATCCACAAATTGATGTTTTCAAGATTGAGGACTTAATGCGAGAAACAGCTTACCATGTTGATGGAAGCTTATTAATTAACCCTGTTGGTTTTATCACCAGGGTGGAAGAGTTAGCCAAAGAAGTTGAGAAGCCATACTATTATGCTGTTGTTTATAATGGTGAAAAAACCGATGATAACGATCTAAAAGCCATCAAAACTATGGGTGAGTTAATGGACAATGAAGACACAGAGGTTAGATACTATGATGCCAAAACTGGATCTGCCGCTGATATCTTACAAACATTGATGGATGATTATAATAGTAAGTATCAACAATTAATCGGAGTTCAAATTATTGGCACTTATGCAGAAGTACCTGCTTTTATAATCAAAGACAAAGTCGATATGGGAGGGACATATGGCATTCATGATGCTGGACTTATTTATACTGATCACTTTTATGCTAATTTCAAAAATAGTCCTAAAATGATTAATACTAGTTTAAGCATGTATTCTACTTTTTCTTCACCTATGGCAAATAATTATAGTGTTGATACGGAAGAATTGGGACTAAATCTTTACCCAGAATGGCCAGTAGCACGATTACTACTTAAAGAAGGGCAAATTGATGACTATTTATTCAAGTACCTAGATTATTTGTCATTGGTTAAAAACGAAAAAAATACTTTAGTCAATTTTTCTAATCCTATTTTTGCTAATTCTGTCCATAAAGATGACTTTGGTTACTTTATCAGCAAAACTTTGAGTAAAAAACAAATAGTGAACGATTATCGTTTATATGGGAATGAAAAAGGGATGTACCCTGTAACCACTTCGGTTTTAGGTGATTTTACCAAAGAGAATCTAGCTCTTGAAAATGAAAAGGGAATAATGAACTTGGTAATTAATACCCACGGTCAAGAAGGTAATATTGATCGCGCTTACTATACGACTTCAAACTCGGATAGCGAGCAAAGAGAGTCATTTGCAAATAATAGTAATATAAATAGTGCTTTAGCCACTAATTATTATAACTTATACCAATGGACTTGTTGGGGTGCCGCCAACTTGAATGATAAAAGTATCATCTATACAATGCTAAGTGAAGGAAAAGCCATCAATGTCATTGGTTCTTCTTATCTATTTTCAAATAATGGTATGGATGTCTATGAAAGTTATCCAAGTCTATTAGGTAGTAATCCAATTTCCTTATTTTATACATCGATGGAAGGTATCTATCAAAATAATGTATCTTGGGGCGAAAGTTTATATCAGGCCAAAAACACTTATATTAGATATACTCTTGCCGATAAAATTGTCTCGGGAGAAGGTAATTACCAATTCAATCTTAATAATGCCATAATGGCTCATTATTTTGGGCTGTTAGATAGTGACATACATTATGGTAATCAAGATAAATACTTGGCTTATTATGATAGTGCAAGTAAGACCATTGAAAGTCTGGTGATTAAATCTGGGATTGCAGGTAGTAGTACTAATCAGCCAAGTGGTAACAGCGATAATGTTAAGGGCAAAGATCTTCATCTAAATCAATGTGCTGCTCTTCCTATTGGCGAGAAATATAATGTGCTTTCTTATTTTCAATCTCAACAGAATAGCGCCAAAGAAGACCAAAGAATCAAGGTTAATTCCATCACAGTCCAAGCATTAAAAGATGGGTGTGTTAAAATTGAAGTAAACATCACTAATGGTATTGCAACTCGTTATTCAGTTTTTAATCCCCCTAATGGTAGTGTCTTTATGTATTCTTCTTCGCTTACTAGTAATGCTAGCCAAGATTTTTCTTTTACTATCTCTAAAGATACCTTAACAAAGATTGATGCAATGACCATAATGTTTACGGGGGAAGATTTCACCGATGCCGAAAGACCAGCTTTATATTTGACTAATGGAGGGATAACAAAACTGCTCACAATCTCAGCAACTGTGAACTCATAGGGGAGAATCTGCTCCTTGTTTTAGTGAACTCAAGCAAGAAGATAAAGTGCAAATAAAAATAGCAAAAACCAGAGAATGTTATTAATTAGAATAGTGTTACACTAAAAATACTATTTATTTTTTAATTATGCTATAATTAAACTAGAAAGAAGCTGAACTATGGGGAGTCTATTATATGCTATCAATGTCGTTTTACCACTAGTTTTATTAGTTGCACTCGGATATTTTCTCAAAAGAATCAAGTTATTGAATGATGAATTTGTCAAAGTTGCTAATAAACTCGTCTTTTATGTGGCAATTCCAGTCTTATTATTTAAATCAGTCTATGATGCTGATTTTTCCTCACTTGATGGAACATATATTCTTTATATCATCTTAGTTAGTTTGGCCTTGTTTATCTTAGTCTTTATTGCTTTTAGTCTCATCTACCGTAAAAGTGGCAAGGTGGGTACATTAGTTAATGCCTTCATTCGTGCCAATTATACCTTAATTGGGATACCGTTAGTAGTAATGATGTTCGATAGTGGAACTGAACTATATAAAACAACGGTTGGTTTAGTTTCCATTGTTGCTGCCTTTGCTTTACCTTTATTTAACTCTTTAGGTGTCATTGCTTTGGCCATTGCTGAAGGAGCAGAAAAGAAGCAAAGTTTAGGGGTAGCCCTTAAGAACACCTTAATAAAACTCATTAAGAATCCGCTCATAATTGGATTACTGATTGGGTTATTCTTCTCAGTTGGTAGATTAGTCTTAGGTATTGAAGTTCACTTTATCGAAGTTAAGATTCCTTTCTTATATCGAACAATTTCTTATATTTCTCAACTTGCTTCACCATTGGCCTTAATCATGGTCGGGGCTAAATTCACTTTTGCCAAGAGTAAGAGTTTAGGTAAATACATTATTGGTGGTGTGATTGCTCGGAATATCTTGATGCCTTTAGTGGTCTTTGGCTTAGCCTTACTATGTTTTGATTTTACTAACTGTGAAATGGCGGTTCTCTTCGCTGCCTTTGCTTCTCCAACTGCGGTCAGTAGTGTCCCAGTGGCAGAACAGATGGGCGGCGATGGCGAACTTGCCGGTCAATTAACAGTTTATTCTACATTAGTTTCACCATTCATAATTGTTATTTTAATAACCATTTTAAAATCATTAGCAATTCTCTAGGAGGGGATCATTATGAAACGCGAAATCATTGCAATGCTATTAGCTGGCGGGAAGGGGTCAAGATTACTTTCACTGACCCAAAAAACTGCTAAACCAGCAGTGTTTTTCGGTGGAAAATATCGAATAATAGATTTTCCACTCTCAAACTGTACTAACTCCGGCATTGATGTCGTAGGAGTTTTAACTCAATATGAATCAGTGCAACTCAATGACTATTTAGGCTCGGGCAGTAAATGGGGCTTTGATAGTAACAGATCAAAGTTAGTCATGTTACCACCACGCCAAAAAGAGACCGGTTCCAGTTGGTATAACGGAACTGCTGATGCTATTATTCATAATTTAGACTTCATTGATGAGTATGATCCAGAATATGTGCTCATCCTTTCTGGTGACCATATTTATAAGATGGATTATTCGAAGATGCTGGCTTTCCATAAAAAGATGAAAGCTAGTTGTACTATTGGTGCGATTAAAGTACCTTTAAAAGAAGCATCTAGGTTTGGAATTATGAATTGTGATGATAAGTTTGTCATTCAAAGTTTTGAAGAGAAACCAGCTGAACCAAAGAGTGATTTGGCTTCGATGGGTATCTATATTTTTACTTATTCAGTCTTAAAGAAGTATTTACTAAAAGAAGCTAAAGTTAAAAGAGATGAGCATGACTTTGGTAAGAATGTCATTCCAACTATGCTACAAAAAGGTGAGAAATTAGTCGCCTATCAATTTACCGGTTATTGGAAAGATGTTGGTACTGTCCAATCTTTATGGGAAGCCAATATGGACTTACTTGGGAGAAATGGCTTAGACTTATTTACGGAAAGATGGACTCCACGTATTATGTCGGAAGATACTTTTACTTTACCACAATATATTGGTAATCATGCTAATGTCTCTCATTCTTTAATCAATCAAGGAAGTAGCATCGAAGGAACTGTCAAAGATTCAGTTATTTTTGGTAACGTCCTTGTTAAAAAAGGTGCCAAAGTTATTGAATCAGTCATCTTCCCAGATTGTGTGATTGAAGAAGGTGCAGAAGTCTATCGTTGTATCGTTGATAATCATAAAACTATTGCTGCTCATACTATCGTTAATAAAGATAATAAGAGCATCAAATTAGTTTAGGAGGTAACTATGACAAAAATCTTTGGAATTGTAAATTTACATTATGATGAAGAATTAGCTAGTCTAACTTCCAATCGTCCTTTGGCCTCAGTTGCCTTTTTAGGTCGATATACTTTTGTTGATTTAGCTTTATCTAACTTTGCGAATAGTGGCGTGGAAGAATTGGGTGTGCTCATCCAAAATAAACCCCGTTCATTACTTAAACATTTTGGCTTTGAACATAATGAGTGGTTACGTAACTCGAAGACGGGCAAAATGATCTTGATGTATAATGAATCGCAAAATAATAACCCAAAGTTAAATCATGCCTTTAATAATTTGGTAGAAAATGCTTGGGCTTTAAAAGATTCAAAAGCTGAATATGTGGCAATTGCTCCAGCTCATATCGTCATGCGTCTTGATTTTAGAGAAATGGTCAAGACTTTAAAACGAAAGAAAGCTGACATTGTGGTTGGCTTCTGTGATCCAATTAAAGTGAAGGAGCCTATCTATTATTCTTTTAGTGAAAAAGGTGAATTAAAAGGGGTCGGTGAGGAACCAACCAAACATCTTTGTATTCATGTATTCTTGCTAAAAAGGCAAGTCTTACAAGAGATGATTAAGAATAATTTTAATAATGCTAACAAGATCTATGATCTCAATTGGTTTAATGCTACTAAAGATAAATATCGGGTAGTCGGTTATAAGTATCGGGGCTTTATTTCCTTTGTCGAATCCATTCAAGATTATTACAATCTTTCCATGGAACTACTTAAGCCAAGAAATACCAGCAAACTCTTTGTTAAAGATTGGCCGATTTATACTCGGACTTATAATACACCACCAACTTATTATGGCCATAACGTTGAAGTTAAAGGTAGTCTAATTGCTAATGGTGGTTTTATCAAGGGAACAGTCATCAATAGTATTCTTGGCCGTGATGTGACAGTCGGAGAAGGAGCAGTTATTACTGATTCAATTCTTTTCTCACGTTGCAATGTCGAAGCCGGAGCAAAACTCACTAAGGTTATTTGTGATAAGTCCGCTCAGATAACGAAAGACAAAGTTATTAAGGGGACGAGTAAGAACCCATTTATTGTTAAACAAGAGGAGATTGTATGAAGATATTATTTGTTGCTTCCGAAGCCGTGCCATTTTGTAAGACTGGAGGCTTAGCAGATGTGGCTGGTGAATTACCAGTAGCGTTAGCCAAACTCGGTCAAGATGTGAGCGTGGTTTTACCTAAATATTCCAGTATCAATGCTAAGTATGTGAAAGAGTTTAAATACTTAGGTAACTTTTATGTGGAAATGTTAGGGCATAGTGAATATGTCGGAGTCTTCAAATATATCGATAAAGGTGTGACTTTCTTTTTCATTGATAATGAAAAGTATTTCAATCGTCCAAATCTTTATGGTTACGATGATGATGCCATTCGTTTTGGTTTCTTTGATTGTGCCGTTGTCAGGATGATTCAACAGTTGAAATTACACTTTGATATCATTCATTTACATGACTGGCAAGCAGGGATGGTCGCACCATTGATTCGCGAGAACTTCTTATGGGATGATTTATTCAAGAACACCAAGATTATGATGTCGATTCATAATGCGGCCTACCAAGGTCTTTGCGATAAGAATTACTTGTATAATATCTTCCATATTTCCATGGATCAATATAACAACGGCAAAACAAGATTTAAAGATGCTTTATGTTTCTTGAAGTCTGGGATATTTTATGCTGATCGAGTTTTTACGGTTAGCGAACAATATATGAAAGAGTTACAAAATGGTGAGAACGCTTATGGTTTAGAGTTATTACTCTCGTACCGTAAGAATGATTTCTTTGGAGTTTTAAACGGCGTTGATTATGAAACATACAATCCAAGTAATGATCCTTTGATTGCTAAGAATTTCACTAAATATGATGTGAATAAAATCTTGAATAAAGGGGCCTTACAAAAACAGTTTAATTTAGTCGAAGGTAATGATATTCCATTACTTGTAATGATTACTAGATTTACCTTCCAAAAGGGAATTGATTTAGTGTTAGCGAATGTTGATTACATTGTTTCTCAAGGTGCTGAACTAGTGGTTTTAGGCAGTGGTGAAAGTCAATATGAGGCAGCCTTCGAAGCCTTCCATTCTAAGTATCCTGATAAGGTAGGAATTTATCGTGGTTACAATGATGAATTAGCTCATAAAATCTATGCCGGTGGTGACATACTACTAATGCCTTCAGCTTTTGAACCTTGCGGGATTTCTCAATTAATTGGAATGAGGTATGGGACCATCCCAGTCGCTCGAAATGTGGGTGGGTTACATGACTCAATTATTGATTATAATAAATCCATTACTCAAGGTGATGGTTTCTTATTTGAACACTATGATGCTCAAGGCTTACGCTATGGTATTTCAAGTGCCTTATTACGCTACAAGAGTTTAGTCAAATGGCGGGGAATAGTTAAGAATGCAATGGCCCAAGATTTCTCTTGGGAGAGAAGTGCTAAAAAGTATTTAGAACTCTATGAATCCTCCCCATTAAAGGGCTAAAAAACGTTTGACTTTTCGCTTTTACAATGCTAGAATCCTAGAGTAAATTAAAAAGGAAACGATACATGCTTTGGCAGATACGATACCTTCGGCCAAGGCATGTTTTTATTTGCCAAGACCAATAATTTGGGAGGCAAATATGGAGACAAATTATTTATTAGAAGAGAAGATTCCAAAATTGATGCGTAAGTATGCTATACCATGTCTAATTTCATTGGTAGTTGCGGCAGTTTATAACATTGTTGATCAGTTATTTATTGCTAATGCGGCTTATCTAGGTTCGAATGGTAATGCCGCAAATACTATTGTTTTTCCACTCACAATTGTGGCTTTAGCTCTTGCAGTTTTAATTGGGGATGGGTGTTGTGCATATGTTAGTATTTCACTTGGTAAAAAAGAGAAGGAAGAAGCCAATGTCAGCATTGGTAATTCCATTGTCTTATGTGTCATTGCAAGTCTTGTTTTAATGGCTATTTATTTAGTCTTTGAAGAGAAGTTAATAATTCTATTTGGTGGACAAGTAAATGCAGATACTTTTAACTTTGCTAAACAGTATTTATTTTGGATTGCAATTGGTATTCCTTTCTATATATTTGGGCAAGCTTTAAATCCGATTATTAGGTCCGATGGTAATCCTAAATATGCCATGTTTGCGATGTTACTTGGGGCGGTTACTAATCTCATTTTAGATCCCATCTTTATTAACGTTTTTAAGTGGGGAATGGAAGGCGCTGCGATTGCTACTATCATTGGGCAATTTCTAACTGCTTTAGTTTCTTTTATCTATCTTTTTAAGTTGAAAAATATAAAGTTAAACAAAAATAGTTTCAAACTAAATAGTAATGTTATTAAACAGTTTTTGAAATTAGGATTAACTAGTTTCAGTGCTCAAATATCTTTAGTTATTGCGATGGCAGTAGTGCAAAATGTTTGTACCAAATATAGTTTGCAAGATCCAATCTTTTCTCAACCTGAATATTCCCAAATACCTTTGGCAGTCTTAGGAATTGTAATGAAGTTTTTCCAAATTGCGATTTCAATTTCAATTGGGATTGCAGCAGGGTGTATTCCAATCGCTGGTTATAATATTGGTGCTAAGGCTTATTCAAGAGTTAAGCAACTATTGACTTACTTATTAGTTACTGAAGCTTTAGTTGGATTAGTTGCATTAATTATTGTCGAAGTATTCCCAGGTCAACTTATCTCTTTATTTGGAGCAAGTAATGAAAGTATCTATTATACTGAATTTGCAATTAAGAGTTTTAGAACATATCTATGTATGTTAGTTCTCGCTACAGTAAATAAAGGGACTTTCATTTATTTACAAGCTTTAGGTAAAGCCAAAGAATCAACCTTATTGTCATTAACTCGGGAAGTTATTTTTGGAGTAACTCTTCCCCTTGTTCTTCCTCTCTTCTTTGGGCTTGATGGCTTACTTTATTCCTTCCCAGTTTCGGATATTTTAACCTTCATCTTGACTACCTATATTGTGATTATGACTTACAAAGAACTCTCGATAGATAAAAAGGAGCAACTAGCTTAGTTGCTGCCTTTTTTTATGACTCTTCTTTTTATAAAAGACAATTAATAATGTGCATTCGACTGCGAGCACAATCACAAACTCAATCAGAGTTCGAATTGCAACTTCATAAAAGGCAGACTCAGGCATAGTAATTATCGAGACACTATCCCAAGGTAATAACCAATAATCATTATGGAAGAAGATATGATGGAAAGTGATAAAGGCATTATCAAAATCGGAGGCTGCGACAATTAATAAAACAGCTGAAGCCACAGTTAAACCAACAATGGTTAATAATCCGGCTAAGATACTACTACGTTTTATCGCATCACGTTTGATAATGAAATAAGCAAGACATCCTAAGAATATAACTGCACATATTGCAACTAATAAGCGTCCTTTTATAAAGAGAGCTTGAACATCATAATAATGCATGATTTCATCACTGATAAAGGCATCTTTAGTGGTGCCGTCTAAAGTAGTTATGCTGATTTGTAAATCATTACTTGAACCATAAGAATAAGTTAGAATTCGGTCAATTAACATGTTTAATGTTTCTTGTGACAAGTTAGAATCAATGGCTGACTCTGATCCAGTAAAATGGTTGATATAAATTTGCCGATTAAGGGCATTGGGCATAAAGGTAACATAAAGCGAGAGAATAAAAGTACACAAAGCCATAATTATTGCGAGAATAATTTGACAAATATTTGTTTTTGCTTTATTTTTTTTCATGTTATTATCATAGCACAATCGCGCGATAGTTGGTATAATGGAAAAAGTGAAAGTAGGTGGCTATATGTGGGCTTATCCAAAAGAGATTAAACCTGAAGAACCATTATTAGTAAAAGATGAGACACCAATTGGACGAGAAATCTTACTTGGTCTTATTTTTGGCTTTGGTTATATGACCATTATTCCGTTACCATTTATCTTTCTCATTGAACGTCTTTGTAGTGTCTGGAATGTGACGCTTCCTGATGATGTTGTTAGTGCTATCTCTCAATTAATCGGAGGAGTTATCGTTTTAGGATTAATGTTTGGGTTAGTTTCTAAAAGAACTAATAAAGCCATTAAAAAAGGCGTTACTCAACCCAATATTCTTTCCGGTTTAGTTACGGGAGCAATCATGTATGGTTTATCAATTCTAACGTCTATTGCTTTAGTAGCAATATTTGGCGAGAATATCACCAATGCTAATGAAGCATCTTTGGATGTTTTGGCCACCGAAGCTCCAATTGTTTATTGCTTACTTGTTTGTTTAGTGGCTCCAATGGTGGAAGAAATGATCTTCCGTTATTATATTTATCGTCCTTTAGAAAGAAATCGTAAGGTTTGGCATTTAGAAGAAGGCCAACTTTTCACTAGAAAACAATATATTATTAATATAATTGTAGCTTTGCTCATCTCTACCACTTTGTTTGCAGCAATTCACTTATCTTCATCCATTGCGGCAGGCACACTTGCTACTGATATTAAAACCTTACCGGCCTATTTAATTCCGGCTTTACCTTTAGGGATTTCTTATGCTAAAACTAAGCATATTGCAACACCAATCGTGGCGCATATGACTTATAATACGATTATCGTCTTCTTAAGTTTTGCTACTGCCAATAGCAACATTACTTCTGAAGTTAGTCAAATGATTGTGAGGTTATTTAAATGAGACCAATTCCTTTTATGACGACTCGCCCTATTGCTCATCGGGGTTATTATGATAATGTCACTATCCCGGAGAACTCCTTATTAGCTTTTAAGCGAGCGGTGGAGCATGATTATATGATTGAGTTAGATATTCAATTAACCAAAGATAACCAAGTGGTGGTTTTTCATGACAATACTTTAAAAAGAATGTGTAACCAACCTAATAATATTAAAGATTATACTTATGCCGAACTTTGTAAGTTTAAACTAGGGGAGACTGATTATCAAATTCCTTTATTTAGTGAAGTCTTAAAAGTAATCGGAGCTAAAGTTCCAGTTATCATTGAAATGAAACATGAAAAAGAGAAGGATCCAGACTTACCAAGAATCTCTTATGAACTATTAAAAGACTACCACGGAGAATTTGTCGTTCAGTCCTTTGATCCTTTCTTAGTTAAGGCTTATAAAAAACTAAATCCAGCTATTTTAAGAGGGATTTTAGTTTATGACTATGCCGATAATCCAATGCCAAAGCCAGTTTCTCGTTTATTAGCGGGTCTCCACTTTAATTTCTTGATGAAACCCGACTTTATTAATAGTGAAATGCACTATAAACCTAAAAAACTTAGAAAATTTAAAGAAAAAGGTGGGGCAGTTATTTGTTATACTGCTCGCAGTGAAGCGGATTATAAAGAGGCTTTTACTTACTTTGATAATGTAATTTTTGAAAAGTTTGAACCTAAATACTTTTATACTAGAAAGCATATTGATAGCAAATAAATAAACAGTTAGATATAATTGTTCTTGAGGTGAATAATATGGCAACAATTTTAAAAACAAAAGCCGAATTCGAAAAAGCAATTGAAGGTAAAGCCATCGTCGATTTCTATGCCGATTGGTGTGGACCATGCAGAATGCTTGGACCAACTATTGAAGAATTGTCCAAGGAATATGCAGGAAAGATCAATATCGTAAAAGTCAATGTTGATAACTTACGTGAAGTCGCACAACAATACGGTATTCAATCTATCCCAACCATTCTTTTCTTCAAGGAAAAGCAACAATTAGGGCGTGTGATTGGCTTACAAGACAAAGAAACTTTCGAAAAACTAATTAAAGAATACTTAAAATAAAGAGACATCAAAAGTGTCTCTTTTCTTTTGGTCTAAAGGTTTAAACCACCAAAAGTACCAAAAATACACAAAATATGAAGCTAATCTTGTCGATTGATGATAAACAAAAAAGAAAATAATCTTGAAGATTAGGAGGGCTTTTGTTATAATACTATTTGCCTACATTTCTGCAGGTGTAGTTCAGTGGTAGAACACGACCTTGCCAAGGTTGATATGCGAGTCCGATTCTCGTCACCTGCTCCAGTAGAAAAATAAAACTTACGATATTGTTCGTAAGTTTTTTATTTATATTCTTTTGGTAAAGTGATAACGATGGTTGTTCCTTCACCCAATTTACTAGTGAGTTTAATCTGACCATGTTGTTGTTCAACGCCATGCTTCACAATCGATAAACCTAAACCAGTGCCGCCTGATTGTTTAGAATGACTCTTATCAACTCGATAAAAGCGCTCAAAGACTCGATTAATCTGGTCTTGAGGAATGCCAATGCCGGTATCAGTAACTGTTAAAATAACTTTGTCTTCCTTGTCTTGAATATTTATTGCAATACTTCCTCCAGTCACATTATACATAATGGCATTATCACAAATGTTATAGATAATTTCATAAAGTAGGTGTTTAGAACCCTTCAATAGCCCCTCATCACCACTTAAAGAAATGCTTACTTCCTTAGCAGTAGCACTAGTTTGTAAAGATGAAAGGGCTTCGTTAGTTAAGGTTTTCAGTGAAACTTTCTCACTTGGTAATTGTAGACCTTCATCTAGTTGGGAGAGGCGAATAATATCTTCGACTAAGGCTAAAAGCCGCGTGGCATCTTCTTGAATATGAGTCAAGAAGCGCTGAGTATCTTCTTTTTTAACTAAACCATTACTTAAAAGTTCGGCACTTCCAATAATTGATTGGAGCGGAGTCTTAAGTTCATGGGAAACATTGGCTGAGAATTCTTTGCGCATTTGTTCAGCTTTTGCTTGTGTAGAAACGTCAAAGGCCAGAATAACCGCACCAGTGGTCTTATCATTATCTTGAATACGAGTGATGTCGAATTGATACTGTTTATCCATAATTGGAAGTCGGATTTCACTATGGCCTTCTTTAGTGGCCCGTTCAATGGCTTTTGTCATTGCTAATTTTCGATCAATGGTTAAGAAATCAGTGCCAAGACAGGTATCATCAGTCCCAAATAACACTTTGGCGGCTGGATTAATACTTAAGATATTATTATCTTTATCTAGTAAGACTAAACCTTCGCGCATATTGTCGGTGACTTCTTTAAATTCATTTCTTTGTTGATTCAAATCAAACATCTTCATATCTAGTTCCCGGTGTAAACTATTAATCCGATTGAGTAAGGGGGCTAATTCTTCATAAGCTTCATTATTTAAAGGGTGTTCTAAGTCTAGTTCATTTAATGGCTTAGTGATATTTTTAGCAATGGCTCTGGCTGCAATTAGTGAAACTACAATTGCCACTACCACAATAAAAGCTAAGGGCCCTATCATGTTTAAAAGCAGAGCGGCTACAGAAGCAGTAGTGATTGAGATTCTTAAAACAGTGCCATCTTTTAGTAAGGTTGCTTCATAATAATATTTTTCAGTTAGGGTAGTAGAATAACGTGAACTAGAGCCACTTCCACTTTGTAAAGCCTCTTGAATTTCTTCCCGATTAAGGTGATTCTCCATTGTTGATTCATCGGCCACGGTGTCATAAATAACAACACCATCAGAATTAATCAAAGTCAGCCGATAACGCTCGGAATTTAGATTAACTAAGTAGGTTACACCTTCATCTTCTGTTGCCGTTGCTGCTAATGACAATTCATCTTTAAGTTGCAGTGTTTGATTATTCGTAAAGTCATTATATAAAATACCCGTGATAATCAAAAATGCCACAATTAAGACACTGGTGGCAACACAAAAGATGGCGCGGAAGATTCTATTTGTCATTTTTCTCCTCCATGCGATAACCAACATTACGAACTGTTTCAATTAGGGAAGAATAATTACCGAGTTTACGTCTTAAAGAACGAATGTGCATATCAACGGTCCGGCTTTCTCCAAGGTAATCTTGACCCCAAATAGTATTGAATAATTCATCCCGAGTATAAACCCGTCCTGGATGAGCTAAAAAGAGGTTTAAAAGTTCAAATTCTTTATAAGTTAAATCAACCTTATGTTGATCAACAGTTACAATTCTTTTTACGCTATCAAGCGTTATCCCTTGTCTATTTAAAATGGTGGACTTGTGGTATCTTCTTAAAACAGCTTTAACTCGTGAGACCATTTCTAACATGCCAAAAGGCTTAACTAAATAATCATCAACGCCTAAATCAAGGGCTTTGACTTTATCAAATTCACTACCTTTGGCACTAGCCATAATGATTGGAATATCTTGATACTTATTGTTGCTTTTTAGTTTCTTGAGAAATTCTACTCCATCCATCCCGGGGAGCATAATATCTAAAATAATTAGTCCTGGGATTGTTTTGGTTAGGGCCGCCAAGGCCAAAGAGGCGGTTTCAAAACCTTGAGCCTCAAAATTAGAAGAGGTGAGAGCATAAACTTCAATATCTCGAATGCTAGCATCATCTTCAATACACCAAATCATAATTGCACCCCCTAATTCAATGATTCATGCACTCCACTGACTGAGAATATAACCCACTCTGCAATGTTAGTAGCATGATCACCGATTCTTTCAAAGTATTTAGTAATCATTAACAAATCTAAAGCATATTCACCACACTCAATATCAGCTGCAATGAGTTGAGTCAGAGCTTTTTTAGTTTCGGCAAAGTAATTGTCGATAACATCATCGGCTAAAATAACAGCACTTGCCAAACTTACATCTTGTTTGACAAATGAATCAACACTATCGGTCACCATCTTAATGGTTTCTTTGGCCATACTTGCTATATGCAAAGTATTGTCCATAACCCGACCTTTAAAACTCTTCACAATTTCAGCAATATCTTCAGCTTGATCACCAATTCTTTCCATATCAGTAATCATTTTTAAAGCCGCCGAGATTTGGCGTAAATCTTTAGCAACTGGTTGTTGCTGCAGTAACAAAGTTAGACATCTTGATTCGATGTCACGTTCCTTGTGATCAATATCACTGGATAAAGGCGCAACAGTGGCTGCTAATTTTAGATCTCGATTAAACAAAGCTTGTGTAGCAGCGGTGATGGCCTCTTCACAAAGAGCACCCATTTCTATCAATTCACGATTTAAGAGTTTTAACTTTTCATCAAATTTATTTCTCATAATTATCCAAACCTTCCTGTTATGTAATCTTCAGTTCGCTTGTCACTTGGCTTTGAAAACAGGGTTTCTGTGTCAGCGTACTCAATTAGTTCTCCAAGTAAGAAGAAAGCCGTTTTATCACTAATACGTAAGGCTTGTTGCATATTATGAGTTACTATGATTATAGTGTACTTATCTTTTAGTTGCAACGTGAGTTCCTCGATTTTGGAGGTCGAAATAGGATCAAGGGCGCTAGTTGGTTCATCCATCAAGAGGACTTGAGGCTCGACTGCTAAAGCTCGCGCAATGCAAAGTCTTTGTTGCTGTCCACCCGAGAGACCTAAAGCATTCTTTTTTAAACGGTCTTTAACTTCATCCCAAATTGCCGCATCTTTTAAAGAGCGTTCAACAATATCATCTAGTTTAACTTTGGATTTAATTCCATGAGTTCTGGGACCATAAGCCACATTGTCATAAATACTCATTGGGAAGGGATTGGGTTTTTGAAAAACCATCCCAATCGTTTTTCTTAAGCCATTTACATCAACACCACTTGCATAGATATCTTGCTTATTGTAGGTAATGGTGCCACTTATCTTAACGCCAGGGATGAAATCGTTCATCCGATTTAAGGTTTTAATAAAAGTTGACTTTCCACACCCAGATGGTCCAATTAAAGCTGTGATACTATGACTTGGTATTTCTAGATTGATATTATGAAGTGCTTGAACTTCACCATACCAAAGTGAAAGATGCTGAACCGAAATAATACTCATAATTGACGTCTCCTTTCAAAATACTTTTGGATGAATGTGGCGGCTAGATTAATTAACATAGTCAAGATCATTAAGATGGCTGCGATTGCAAAAGCCACTCCAAACTCACCCCATTCTTTAGCATAAAAGTAGAGGGCTACAGTAAGAGTTGCTCCAGGAGAAGATAGGGCGGTAACAAAACCATTGATGGAATGAGCAAGTCCAGCCGTAAATAACAAAGCCGCCGATTCACCGACAATCCGACCTACTGTTAAGATGCAACCTGTACAAATACCATCCACACAACCTGGTAACACAACGGTGCGAATAACTCTCCATTTACCAGCCCCTAAAGAGAAAGCTCCATCCCGAACTGCTTGAGGCACAGTTTTTAAACTTTCTTGAGTTGTGCGCATGATGGTTGGCAAGTTCATAATGACTAAGGTTAGGGCTCCAGCAATTAAAGATTTTCTGAGACCCAAGAATTGGACAAAGAAGAGAAGACCCACTAAACCATAAATAATGGAAGGAATACCGGCCAATGTTTCGGCGGCATATTCAATAATTCTCACAATTCTCTTTTTTTTTGCATATTCACTTAGATAAATAGCGGCTCCAACTCCTAAAGGTAAAACAATTATCAAGGTGGCAAAGACAATATAAAGGGTGTTCAAGATATCGGGTAGTATTCCAATGGTCCCATTTGTATAACTTGGTTTAGTTGAGAGTAATTCCCAACTAATATTTGGAAAGCCCTTCACAAAGACATAAACAATTAGAAATACTACTAAAGCTAGAACGGTAATTGTTGCGACTAGCATTAAACTTTTAAGTATAGCGATGTTAATTCGCCTTTTTTTAGATATTCCTTGCATTTAATTTTTCCTTTCTCGCTTCAAAAAGAAATTAAGCGTGGCATTGATGAGCATAATGAAGAGAAAGAGAACTAAAGCAATTGAAAATAAGGCTTGTTGTTGTAAGCCAGAAGAATAGGACATTTCTGAGGCGACCGCAGTTGTTAAGAAACGGACACTTTGAAAGAGTGAGGGCATATTGGCCACATTCCCAGCCACCATCATCACGGCCATCGCTTCACCAATTGCGCGCCCAACTCCCAATACTACCGCGGCGGCGATTCCACTTTTACTGGCAGGTAAGCTGACTCTAAAGTAACTTTCAATAGGAGTGGCTCCTAAAGCCAAAGAGGCCGCTTCATATTCTTTAGGGACAGCGGCTAAAGCCGTAATGGCTTGTTTGATAATTGAAGGTAATATCATAATAGCTAGCACAATTATGGCGGCTAATAAACTAGCCCCATCCGCTAAATGGAAAATGTTACGAATAGCAGGAACTAAGACCAACATTCCGACTAAACCATAGATAACTGAGGGGATTCCTGCCATTAAACTAACTAGTGTTTCTAAAACGATCTTAAATCTTTTAGAAGCGCATTTAGCTAAATAAATAGCACAAAATAAGCCTAAAGGAACACCCAGGAGTATTGCTCCAGCTGTTCCATATATGCTTGTTAAGATAAAGGGTAAGATTCCAAAGGAAGGTTCACTTGCAGTGGAGTCCCATTTTTGACCAAATAAGAAATTAAATAAACCAATTTGGCGAATGGCGGGTATTCCAGATACGATTAGATAGATTGTGATTAACAAGACACAACCCACCGTGATTAAGCCTATGATTAGAAAGATCCCATGAATAATATCTTCAAAGATCTTCTTTTTTTTCATAAACTTTAGTTGGCTGCAACGACTCCGGCTGCTGCAATTAAGTTTTTAGCATTACTAGAAGTCATATAATCAAAGAATTTTTGGGCTTCATTTGAGAGTTTCTGGTCTTTTTTAGTAACTAGAACAAAAGGCCGTTGAATTTCATAAGTTCCAGATTTGATGGTGGTTTCACTTGGCGCCACTTGGTTAACGCTTAAGGCTTTGACTGTATCTTTAATTGATGCATAAGAAGCGTAACCAATTGCATTTGGGTTGCCGGCTACGGTTGCAATGACATCACCAGTTGAAGCTAATTCTTGCCGATAAAGGCATTTATCACTGGTGCCTGTAATTGTTTCAAAACCATCCCTAGTTCCAGAACCTGCTTCACGACCAATCTTAACAATTTCAGTATTACTTCCGCCAACTTCACTCCAGTTTTTGATGTTTTCAGTATAAATATCAGCAATTTGAGTTATTGTTAGATCTGAGACTGTATTTTGCGGATTAACAATAATTGCAATTCCATCATAGGCGAGAATAGTTGCCTGTAGTCCCGCATCAATTTCGGCTTGTTTCAGATTTCGACTTGATAAGCCAATGTCACAACTCCCATCTTGAACCGCTTTAATGCCAGCACTAGATCCAGTTGGATTATAAGTGACGGTAATACCTGTTTGCTTACTATAAGCTTCCGAGAGAACTCCGATAACTTTTTCCATAGAAGTTGAGCCATCAGTACTCACGCTTTTTTGACTGCTACCACAACCGGTTATTGTTGTCGCTAATAAGGCTATGGAAGCTATTAAACTTATTACTTTTTTCATCTTTATTTCTCCTTGTTTTCTGGCTCTTAGAATAGTTGATGATTGTAAAGTCCAAAAGAAACATTTGGTAAAGAATAGGTAAAATCAGAAAAAAGTTAATCATTATCATCGGAATTTGTTATAATACTGGCATGAAACAAAAGAAAATAATTTCACTAGTTATTAATGTCTTAATCTTTATCTTTGTGGCGTATTGCATTATCAAAGCGGCTTTTGGTGATGGTAACTTGTTTGGGGGAGAGTCCCACTTCTATCATTTCTATACTTATGATTCTAATATCTTGGCGGCTTTGTCTTGCTTATACTTGGCTTTACACACAGCTAAATCATTAGCCGATCCTAATTATGAGATACCAAAAAGTGCCATTGTCTTTAAACTAATTGGAACGGGAGTTGTAACGATTACTTTCCTGACTGTTGTCTTCTTTTTACAAGGAGCCTATGGTGCGAATATGATGTTTAACAATTATTCAAATTTCTTCTTACATTTCTTGGTTCCTATTTTAGCGATGCTTTCATATTTATTATTGGAGCATAAACCCCAACCGAAATTATGGTGCATTGTCTTTGCTTTAATTCCAACGATGCTATATGGCATTATTTATTATCATAATGTGATTACTTTAGGTGTCTGGCAAGACTTTTATCATTTCACAAGTTTGAATATGCCAATGTGGCTTTTAATCGTAGTTTTCGGCGTTTTTGCAGTTTTAGTCGCCTTAATTGAATGGTCACTTAATCATTTACTAAGCAAAGCTATGGAGAACCACTAATGAAAGCGATACTTTTTGACTTTTGGTCAACGATTTTCCTTTCTACATATGAAGGTGAAAAGACTTATGATGGCCTCATGTCTTATCTAAGTAAAAATCCCCATAATTATACCGCGCAAGAAATTGCTGCAACAGGCAAAAAAGTTTTTGATGAATTAAGAGGTAAAAACCCAATTACTGGGCCAGAATTTACTTTTGAAGAACAACAAAAAATAGTAGAACAACTTTTAGATATTGAATTTTCCATTCCTTATCTAGAAAGAGAATATATTTACTTAAAAAGCTGTCATCTTAATCTTCGCTTAGCTCCTCATTTACAAGATTTATTAGAATATGCGCATAAAGAGGATTATCGTTTGGCCGTGGTTTCTAATACTACTATGCATAGCGAGACACAAAAAAGACTGATAAATGAATACTGTCCTAATGCCCACTTTGAGTTTGTCCTTTCATCGAGTGAAGTTAGTTATCGTAAACCGCATCCAAATATCTTCCAAATTGCCTTAGATAAACTAGGTTTACCAGCTGAAGAAGTTTATTTTGTTGGGGATAATTATGTGGCCGATGTAGTCGGCTCGAGTCAACTTAATTTACGCCCTGTCTATTATAAACATGACTCTGGAATGGGTGGAGAACCAGCCGAAAAAGTCATACCATATCTAGAAATTCATGATTATCTGGACTTTATTACTTATCTAAAAAGCCATAACTAATATCAATAGATATTACCATCATTGTATGCTATAATCTTACAAAAGAGGTGAATGCGCTTGAAAAAAACCTTATACAGCTTATTACTTGCCTCTAGTTTATTACTAGTTTCTTGCTCTGAAGAAGGAGTTTTATTCTCCAAGAACTATGTGGGAACTGGGGAAGTTGTAACAAATATCATTCAATTAACTGGAACCGAAACGATTTCAGATTTTTCAATAAAACTAGGTAACATCATGTTTGGCGAGTCCAAAGATTTTGAGGGTGAAGTCTCTTACTTAGATGTTAATTTTTATGATTATGGGGAACCAAGAGTAGAAGTGATTACTAACCAAAATATTTTTGATCACTTAACTTATAAAGTTTCTGATTCTGCCTTTGAATTAACTGAAAATACGACTGATAAATATGTCACCAATACCTTTACCATGAATTTCTATGGTATCTCAATTTCAGAGGCAACATTAGAAGGTGCCTCTCATCTTGCTAATAGCTTATATGCTTTTGAAGATGAAACCAGACTAACCATCAAAGGTGCGACAACTGGCACACTTAATCTTGAAAATGTCGATAACTTCTCTTTAGATGTCAAAGGAACAGCAACCTTAAAGTTAGAAAATCTAAGTTTAGATTATTTGAAGAATGAAGTGACAGGCGTTGCTTCTTTATCCGGATCTGGTAGCATCGATAAATATGAAGATTCGATTTCAGGTGTAGCAACTATGGCCTTTAGCGATATTAAGACCAAAGAATTTTATATCAATAGTCGTGGAGCCGCTAATTATATCATTGCCGTTAGTGATATTCTCGATATTAAGTCCAGCGGGACTTTAACCGTCAAATATAAAGGAAATCCAGCCTTAACAACACAGGTTGCGGGTGCATACGATGTATCAAAAATCGACAACTAGTCGTTCTAAAAAGGAACGTCCCAAATATAGTAAACCTGCTTATCATGATAAGTGGGATCAAGAATATGTGGTCAAGAAAGCAGGCCCATTGCTTGAATTTTTAATTGCGACTATTCCTCATCAATCCAGGAATAATATTAAACATTTATTATCTAATAAAAAGATCTTAGTCGATGGAGTTTCTATCTCTCAATTCGACTATCCTTTGCATATGAAACAAGTGGTGAGAATTTCTAAAACTCCAATTATTCAAGAGTCAATGAAAGGATCACTTAAAATCATTTATGAAGATGATGATTTTATTGCGATTAATAAACCGGCGGGACTTCTTTCAATAGCGAGTGATAGGGAAGATAGAAATACCGCTTATCGGATGGTCAGTGATTATGCTCGTCAACTTGATAAAAAGAGTCACATTTATACTGTCCATCGGTTAGATAAAGAAACAAGTGGAGTATTAATCTTCTCTAAGTCTTTGAAGTTCAAAGATATGTTACAAGAAGATTGGAATAAGAATGTCACATTACGTGAATATATAGCAATTGTTGTTGGTGAAATGAAACCAAGTTCGGGGACAATTCATACTTGGCTCAAACAAAACAATGCCCAATTAATGTATTCCACCACTAACAAGAAGTTAGGGCAGGAAGCCATTACTGAGTATAAAGTTCTTAAGACAAATCGGGATTATAGTTTAGTTGAAGTTAAACTTCATACTGGGAGAAAGAACCAAATTCGGGTGCATTTCTCAGAGAAGGGTAATCCCGTTATTGGTGATGATAAATATGGAGAAAAGGTGCCAAATCCACTAAAAAGATTAGGATTACATGCTTCTAAACTCGAATTTATCCATCCATTTACTAAAAAGAAGATTTTGATTAAGACTTCGATTCCACTAAGTTTCAATAGATTATTTAGATAATCAGGAGGGGAAACTATGAAAATTATTCTCGGCAGTCGTTCCAGTGGTAAGACCAAGCGTTTGTTAGAATTATCAGCGATGAATCGGGTTCCAATTCTTTGTGAAACCCAAGCTCGAGTAGAAAGACTTTTAACTAAAGCCAAGGGGTATGGGTATCAAATACCATTACCAGTCTCACTCGATCAATTAGACCCAAAGATTAAAGAAGTTTATGTTGATGAAATTGATTTAGTCTTTGAACATCTAACAAAGTTAAAGTTAGGGGCACTAACCTTAAACAAAGATGACAAAAATGAAATCGAGGATTTAGACAAATAGTTGATTTTGTATTTTGCCCTCGGTATAATCAAAATTAGGAGGACTTATTTATGAAAAATATACTTAAAATATCATTAACAGCATTAACAATGCTAGCCCTAGTTGGGTGCGGTGGTGGAACAGGCGTAGCGAGTAACATCAATAAAGCCTCAGTTGTCACTGATTCCAGCAAACAACAGGAGATAATCGAAACAGTCAACGCGGTTGCTTTTAAAGATTTAGGTAATATCGATATGAGCGTTAAAGCTTCCGCTAAGGTTTCAGTTGTTACTCTAAGTTTGGATGGCTCTTATGTCACCAAAAATTGGGGGAGCGATGATGCCTCGACTGAAATGGTTTTAAATCTAACTTCACCAATGAAAGTTTCCAATATGATGAAGAGTTCTGGTAATGGTTCAACCATGACCGTCTCGACTGAGGAAGTTCCTTTATTAAATGGTTCAATTAAATTAATTGAGGCAAGTGAGCCAACACTCATGAATTCCTTAATCAAAACTAATGATGCTGAAGTTGTAAAACAATCAATACTAGCCGAATTAGCTGGGATGAAAAGTGAAGACTTCTCCAAGATTAGAGTTTTAGAGGATAATGGTGAGACAACTTATTATATCGATGTCTTACAATCAAAATTTATGGAATTAATTGGTCAATTTGGTTTGCAAGGCATTACCTTAAAGGAAGATCCAGTTATGGGCTTCACTTATAAGAGTAAACAATTAAGTGGACTTTCCATGTTATTCAATGCAAGTTATAATGGCGTTGATATGGAAGTTACTTTACTCGGAACAATTAAGTAAAAAGAAAGGGAGAATTAATTCTCCCTTTTATAATATTAAGATACCTAGAACAGCACCCAACCCAATATAAAGGAGTGGGTGTTTTTTAAATTTGAAATAAAGGAAGGCGATAACGACTAATATGATCCAAGCTTTCCAATTAAAAATATTCCAAACTTGATCCCAAGTGGTAAATAAAGAAACATCAACTAAACAAATCTTGGCAATTGAGAGTAAAGCAGTGCAAATTAGACCAATTATAACAGCTCTTAAACCGACAAACATGGCTTTAACAAGTGGAGTTTTACTGTATTTATCGAGGAGTTTTATCAGTAAAACACAAATGATAAATGGTGGAGTAATTAAACCCAAAGAAGCGACAATTCCACCAGCTACGCCTTGACTCATGTAACCAGCATAAGTAGCAATATTAATGCCAATTGGACCAGGAGTTGATTCAGAAATGGCAACCATTTGATAAAATTCAGTCACGGTAGTTAAACCATTACTAACACAAACATTTTCAATTAAAGGGATGGCAGCCATTCCTCCACCGATGGTAAATAAACCTACATAACAGAAGGTTAAAAATAACATGATTAAACTCATGGATTCATGACCTTCTTTCGATAAAAGAGCATGCCAAGAATAGCTGCTCCAATAATGACTAATGTCGGAGTAACATTAAAGAACGAGATTAAGACAAAAGCGGCTAGGGCAATTAGAAAAGTTAAAACATCAAAGATGTTTTTATGCATCTTTATAATCATGCCGAGTAATAAAACTATCACCGCAATATTGATCCCTTTTAAGGCGTTTTGAACCCAAACTACATCTTGATATTGCTTGAGTAAAGCGGCCACGATGCAAATCACGATTATGGAAGGGGTAATCATCCCTAATAATGAGAAAAGTGAGCCCCAAAATCTATTAACTCGATGACCAACCATTGTAGCAACATTAGCGGCCACAATTCCGGGGATAGTTTGCGAGATAGCATAAAAATCTACCACATCATCATTGGTAACCCAACCCTTTTTAGTAACAGCTTCTTTCTGTAAAAGGGGCATCATTGCTAGTCCGCCACCAAAGGTGACACAGCCTAATTTAAAGAAAGACCAAAATAATTCTAAGTTTTTTCGCAAATTTATTTCCTCAATTTAGTACGTTGATAGTTTAGCATGAAAACACCTAAAATACAAATAATCACGCATTTTCCAATGTTTCTTTAATTTTTCCAATGTGAGCGTTTTCTCTTTCTCCCTTTTATAAAAATTCTTTTATAAAAAAAGTCAAGTCGAAATATTGAAATTGTGAAATTTATGGTCTATAATTAAGGTACATTCGTAGATAGAATGTTTCATTATTAACAAATGGAGGGGAAAATTAATGAAAAAGATTGTTATCGTATCAGCAGCAAGAACTCCTATCGGAAGTTTTGGCGGAGCATTTAAGAATGTTTCAGCTGTCCAATTAGGTGTTATTGCAGCAAAAGAAGCTATTAAGAGAGCAGGCTTAAAGCCAGAACAAATCAATGAAGTTTACATTGGTAACGTTTTAGGAGCAGGTCTTGGCCAAAACGTTGCACGTCAAATCACACTTGGTGTTGGTTGCCCAGTTGAAGTTCCAGCCGTTACAATTAACGTCGTTTGTGGTTCAGGATTAAGATCAGTCTCTATCGCAGCACAATCAATCATTTCTGGTAACTCTGAAATCGTTCTTTGCGGCGGTACAGAAAATATGTCTCAATGTCCATACCTCGCACCAGCAACACGTTGGGGCGCAAGAATGGGTCCTACACCTATGGTCGACTACATGGTCCACGATGGTCTATGGGATATCTACAATAACTACCACATGGGCGTTACTGCAGAAAATGTCTGTGATGAATGGCATATCACACGTGAAGAAATGGATAAGTTCTCAGTCCGTTCACAAAACAGAGCAGAAGCTGCTCAAAAAGCAGGCTACTTTGATTCCGAAATCGTTCCAGTCGTTATTCCAGGCAAAAAAGGTGACGTCGTTATTGATAAAGATGAATATATCAAATACGGCTGCACATACGAAGGTGTCTCTAAACTAAAGCCATGCTTCAAGAAAGATGGCCGTGTTACAGCTGCTTCCTCTTCAGGTATTAATGATGCTGCTGCAATGCTCGTCGTTATGTCCGAAGAAAAAGCAAAAGAATTACACATTAAACCAATCGCAACTATCGTCTCCTATGGGACAACTGGTTGCCGTCCAGAAATCATGGGCGTTGGTCCTATCGAAGCTTCCAGACTAGCTCTTAAGAGAGCCGGATGGAAAGTTGATGATCTCGATTTCATTGAAGCTAACGAAGCTTTCGCAGCTCAATCAATCGCTGTCTGCCATGACTTAAAACTTCCAGCAGAGAAGACAAATATTTGGGGCGGC
>Ga0265294_10000393_pt1 | contig 58558 bp, 35 predicted proteins | sample MunlanPumphouse3_FD_192504 | JGI IMG/M metagenome (GOLD analysis project Ga0265294, IMG submission 192504) | Groundwater microbial communities from a municipal landfill in Southern Ontario, Canada - Pumphouse #3 | ecosystem: Environmental > Aquatic > Deep subsurface > Groundwater | place... | reverse complement strand
AAAATGGGAGGATTTGAAGTACAGACCGATTTCCGAGAGCAAGTTGCAGGACCCGGCCTCGTTTTCATTGAAGGCGGTACTTTTGTAATGGGGAACACCCAGGAAAATGTTTTAGGTGAATACGATAACGCACCACGCAGAGTAACCATTTCATCCTTTTATATGGATGAAACAGAGGTATCTAACGTCGATTACCTGGAATACCTGCACTGGCTCAGCCGTGTATTTGGGCAGGATTACCCCCAAATTGTTAAAAATGCGCTAATCGACACGCTGGTATGGCGCGAAAAGCTGGGATATAACGAACCCCTCGTGGAAAACTATTTCAGGCATCCGGCCTACAGAAGTTATCCGGTGGTGGGGGTAAACTGGGTTCAGGCTATGGATTACTGCACCTGGCGAACCGATCGGGTCAACGAAATGATCCTGATTAAAGAAGGGATCCTCGACCCCGACCCGGATCAGATGAACGAAAATAACTTCAACACCGAAGCCTATCTGGCCGGACAATATCAGGGTCTGGTTAATAAAAACCTCCCCGACCTAAGCAGCGAATCAGGAGAGCGCCCCGTGCGCTGGGAAGATGGAATCCTCCTGCCTAAATACCGCCTGCCCACCGAAGCAGAATGGGAATATGCGGCACTTGGACTCATCGGAAACACACTCTTCAATCGGGTTGTGGAACGTAGAATCTACCCCTGGAACGGAAATATTGTCCGTACCGATGATAAAAAATACTACGGCTCTATTATTGCCAATTTCAAACGGGGTCGCGGTGATTACATGGGCGTAGCCGGAAACCTGAACGACGGAGCGATGATCCCGGCTCAGGTAGGTTCATACTGGCCCAACGATTATGGCCTCTACAATATGGGGGGCAACGTATCCGAATGGGTATTGGACGTTTACCGCCCGGCCTCTTTCGAAGATATTGAGGACATTAACCCCTTCCGTGGAAATGTATTCCAGACGAAAGAAAAAGACGAAGAAGGGTTTTTGGTGGAAAAAGACTCTATGGGACGGATAAAATACCGTGATGTCACCGTGGAAGAAAGCCTTACCCGCAGAAACTACAGAAAAGCAGACAATATCAACTACCTCGACGGTGACCATCAATCACTCGCTGGTGTCGACTGGGCATCACAACCTCAGGATGGCAGCAATACCACGCAGGCCATGTACGCCTATGGCGATCGCTCCCTGATCAGCGACCATACCCGCGTATTTAAAGGTGGCAGCTGGAAAGATCCGGCCTACTACCTAAGCCCCTCTGTTCGCCGCTATCTCGATGAAAAAGAAGCAACTAACTTCATCGGTTTCCGCTGTGCTATGGATCGCGTGGGCAGTCAGGTAAAAGGAAATTAATTCTGATTTATGATATTTTTTCAGAGGCATCTGCGTAGCAGTTGCCTCTTTTTTTCTTTTTTTTCTACCTTTAACCCATGCAAACAAAAGACCTCTACGCACTTTTTTTACGGCATCCGCTGATCGATACCGACTCCAGATCCATCCGCCCGGGCAGTCTGTTCTTCGCCCTAAAAGGCCAATCCTTCAATGGAAATGACTATGCCCCTGAAGCCCTGGCAAAAGGAGCTGCCTATGTAATCACCGATGAACCTACCCCTACCCCACCGCAAAAAACTGTGCAAAGAAAAAGTGCGCTGCTGGCCCTTCAGCAACTTGCAGCAGAACACCGGAAACATTTATCAGCAAAAATTATCGGAATTACCGGCACCAACGGTAAAACCACTACAAAAGAATTAATCCATGCCGTACTCTCCACCTCCTATAATACGGCATCAACTCACGGGAATCTCAACAATCATATTGGGGTACCGCTAACCCTTCTTTCCATCCCGTCGGAGACTGAAATGGCGGTATTAGAAATGGGAGCCAATCATCCGGGAGAAATTGCAGCACTCTGCCGTATTGCCGACCCCGACGTGGCCCTTATCACCAACATCGGAAAAGCACACCTGGAAGGGTTCACCAATAAAGAAACTATTTTTCAAACAAAAAAAGCCCTCTTCGACCATGTAACCAAAAAAAACGGGACTCTGTTTTTCCCGGGCGATGATCCCTGCTTTTCCGCCTGGCTTAACTATCCATCGCATATTGCCTGGGGGAAAGATACTTTTCATGTATCAGGCACACTCACCCGGACCCCGCCTAAAATTCAGGCACACATCAAAGGACAATCGCCCTATTTCAAACCCTTCGAAACAGAAATCAATAGTCCCCTGTTCGGAGCCTATAACCTCTATAATATTATGGCGGCTATTGCTGTAGGAAAATACTTTCATGTGTCAACAAAAAAAATAAAACAAGCTATTGAAAATTACATACCTTCCAACAACCGCTCACAGATAATCCATACCGATAAAAATACTGTAATTATGGATGCCTATAATGCAAATCCTTCGAGCATGAAGAATGCACTCGACTCCTTTTTAATGATTCCCAATACACCCAAAGCGGTGATTCTTGGTGATATGCTGGAGATGGGGGAGACGGCAATTCAGGAGCATCAGACAATAACACATTTTCTATCTTCCGCTGCGGGTGTTAAAAAGTTTTTCGTGGGAAATATTTTTTCACAACTGGAAAATGAAGATGAAAGCCTTTTTTTCGCCAATACAGACGCTTGTATCCGGTATCTAAAGGAAAACTTACTTTCCGGATACACCATTCTTATTAAAGGATCCAGAGGCATCCATCTGGAAACCACTATCCCTTATTTATAATGGCAACAAAAAACCAAAACTGCTATGTAGCGGCCGGAGTAATGTCGGGAACCTCGCTCGACGGTCTTGATATGGTATTGTGCCGGTTTTGCCCAAGGAACGAAAACTGGAATTTCCAACTGCTGAAAGCCAAAACCGAACCCTACTCCAATACATGGAGGCAACGGCTGGCAACCCTTCACTTACAGGATGCACGCACGTTTGTAGAAACCGACCGGGCATTCGGCGCATTTATTGGACAACAATTGCACGAATTCCTTGCAGCAGCACCCGAACAACCCAGGGTGATTGGCTCGCACGGACATACCATCTTCCATACACCGTTAGAAGGAATCACCTGCCAGATCGGACACGGAGCGTCGATTGCTGCAATAACCGGTATATCAACGGTAAATGATTTCAGAACCACCGATGTTGCGCTGGGCGGAGAAGGAGCACCGTTAGTTCCGGCCGGCGACAAGCTGCTTTTCAACCAGTACGCCCAATGCCTTAACCTGGGTGGATTTGCCAACCTCTCATTCGAAGAGAACGGAAAGCGCATAGCCGGAGATATTGCCCCCTGCAATTTTATCCTGAATTCGTTGGCTCACCAACTGGGATTCCCTTATGATGACCGGGGTAACATCGCGAAAAACGGCAAACTGATTTTACCCTTACTCGAAAATCTCAATGCCCTGCCATTCTTTAAACGCCCTTTCCCAAAATCACTGGCTAGAGAATGGGTGGAACACAACGTGCTACCACTTATCAGTAACAGCGGGCATACCCCATCCGACATCCTTGCCACCTTTACACAACATGTGGCCATTCAAATCGCAAGACAGATCAATCAGGCACCAGGAACAACAGTACTGGTAAGCGGTGGGGGAGCATATAATAAATTCCTTGTCAGGGAAATTCAACAAAAAACAACAAAAACACTCACGATTCCCGACAACGATATTATCCATTTTAAAGAGGCACTTATATTCGCTTTGCTGGCAGTACTCAGGGTTAACGAAACCGTAAATACTTATGCAGAGGTAACCGGCGCCCAAAGCGACAGCATCAGTGGTGCCCTGTTTTTACCTCCACATACTAAAAACAAAAAAACATAGTTTATATTAACATGCGGATGTTAGAAAAAAAAAGGAACGTTCACGAATCCATTCTAAAAACCGCAGTACCTTAGCCTTGTAAGGAAAATAACCGGGATATATTATCCTATTATATTGATGATCAAAGTACTAGGATCATATTTCCCTCTTAGAAGCAAAAATTCACGTAATTAAACAAATATGCTTACGAACATTTTTTTACTTTTTAATCAGGGAGCAGAAACCTTAGCACAGGCAGCTGGCGAGATGGCACTTACGGAAGAAGCAGGTGAAATAACAGTCTCCGTATGGGAGCTTACACAGAAAGGGGGCTGGATTATGGCCATCCTGGGGATTATGTCGCTGCTGGCGGTGTATATTTTTATCGAACGCTACCTGATGATCAAACGGGCCTCAAAAGAGGATAAGAACTTTATGAATAACATCCGCGACTATATGCACAACGGAAGGCTTGAAGCGGCAATGGATTTATGTAAAAACACCAATACCCCCATTGCCCGGATGATACAAAAAGGACTTTCGCGGTTAGGAAAACCACTCACCGACATCAATGCGGCCATCGAAAATGTAGGGAACTTGGAGGTTGCCCGTCTGGAAAAAAATGTGGGCACACTCGCCACGGTCGCCAGTGTCAGCCCCATGATTGGATTTCTGGGGACTGTAATCGGAATGGTAAAAGCATTTTACGATATGTCGATGGCCGGAAATAATATCGATATCGGACTCCTTTCTTCCGGAATTTATCAGGCCATGGTTACCACCATTGGCGGCCTGATCGTGGGCATTATCGGATATATTCTCTATAATATCCTGGTCGCACGAATCGAAAAAATGGTCTTTATTCTCGAAGCAAGAGCGACTGAATTTATGGATGTTTTGTATGAACCTGCATCCTAAAAAAAACAAATATGGCTTTACGCGTTAGAAATAAAAAACGAATCGAATTCAACATGTCCTCCATGTCGGATTTGGTTTTTTTGCTGTTGATTTTCTTTATGCTTACTTCTACCCTGGTAAGCCCCAACGCAGTAAAATTACTACTTCCCTCGAGCAACAGTAAAACACTGGCAAAACCGGCCAGCGTAACCGTTTATATCGATAGCGACCTCACCTATTACGTGGATGGCGTGCCGGTGAATAAAAATACGATGGTTGAAGGACTGTCACGGATTCTGAGTAATCAACTGGAAAGTTCGGTTGTAGTGAGAGCAGAAAAAACGGTGGAAATACAGGCCCTTGTTGACGTAATTGATGCAGTAAATGAAGTGAATCGCCTGTATGATTCAAAACATAAAATTATTCTGGCAACCAAACCCCGTAAGTAATGGCCTTGAGTAACGACAAAATAAAAGGCATTCTGGGAACCGTGATCCTGCATCTGGTGGCACTAATCCTGTTGTTCTTTGTAGGTTTCTCGACTCCGCTGCCACTGCCCGGGGAAGAAGGTGTTGAGGTTGACCTGGGTTTTTCTGATGTGGGTAGCGGAAACAATCAACAGGAAACACCTGCCCCGATCGAAGAAGAATCGCCTGCACCCGTGATGGAAGAAACCCCGGTGGCCGAAGAAAAAATTGTTACTAATGAAGCCGAAGATACTCCCCTAATGGAACAAAACGTCGAGGAAACACCTGAACCCGTGCAGGAAAAGGCTGAAGAGCCGGATGTGGAAAAACCCGTGGAAGAAAATAAAGAACCACCCAAACCCGTGGTGAACCCAAATGCAATCTACAAAGGAAAAAGCACCGATACAGAGAAAGGTGGCGATGAAGGAAAAACAATGTATCCGGGTGATCAGGGCGTAAAAAACGGAACCGAAGAAACCGGGAATTATGAAGGGCTTGGCGGCAAAGGCAATGGAATTTCCTTCGACCTTTCGGGAAGAAATGCACAGGCACTCCCAAAACCTGTATACAATTCCACCGACCAGGGGAAAGTGGTCGTTACGATTAAAGTCGATCGGCAAGGATTTGTGGTCTCAGCAGAAGCTGGGGCCAGGGGTACCAACATTACCGACCAAAAGCTATGGAAGGAAGCGGAAGATGCAGCCAAACGGGCCCGTTTCTCGCCCAAACCCGATGCCCCGGAAATTCAACGGGGATCGATTACCTATAACTTTATCCGGCTGAACTAATCCGGCCTTTTTATACCTTTGCCAAAATTTTTTCAGCCCTATGAAATTCCAAACCTATACGGAGACCCTCGAATTTCTGTTCGCGCAACTCCCCATGTACCAACGCAGCGGAGCAGCCGCTTATAAAGCAGACCTAGGAAATACCCTCACCCTGTGTGCCATGCTTGGAAATCCCGAAAAAGAAATACCAGCAATCCATATTGCAGGTACCAACGGAAAAGGTTCTGTATCGCATCTGATGGCATCAGCACTTATGGAGCAAGGCTACAAAACCGGACTATACACATCACCGCATCTGACCGATTTCAGAGAACGAATCAGAATAAATGGAAAACAAATCACAGAAGAAGAAGTGATCCAGTTTGTAAATATCTACTACAAAAAATTTCTGCCCATTCAACCTTCCTTCTTTGAAATCACTTTTGCCATGGCCCTGTATTATTTCCAAAAAGAAAAAATACAGATTGCCGTTATTGAAACCGGAATGGGCGGACGGCTCGACAGCACTAACGTGGTCGATAGTGTGCTGTCGGTCATCACGAACATCGGGCACGATCACCAACAATTCTTAGGGAACACGCTACAAAAAATTGCCATGGAGAAAGCCGGAATTATAAAACCCCATATCCCGGTTGTTATTGGGAAAAAACAACCGGAAACTGCCGGATGCTTCCTCGAAAAAGCCACTGCACAATCGGCACCTTTACTTTTTGCAGAAGAGCATCTTGCTGTCACACCCGGGGAAATAACCGCCGGGCCAGAAACTCCTCTCCGGTATTTCACGCTTACTACCCTGGAAAAAAAAATTCCACCGGTTGTTATTTCAGGGCTTATCGCCGACTATCAAACCGAAAATATCCGGACGGCCTGCGTAGCACTGGCCATGCTTCAAAACACTAATTTTCCGGTATCCACACCCTCCATGGCAAACGGAATAAAAAATGTGTTATCGAACACCCACCTGCGTGGAAGATGGCAAACTATTCAACAACATCCACTAACAATTTGTGATACAGGCCATAACCAGGAAGGCATTGCTGAAGTAATAAAAATGATTCATCACTATTCCTATAAACAACTGCATATCGTGATGGGAATGGTTAATGATAAAGAAATTGAGCACTTGCTGAATCCATTTCCAATCGACGCAAACTTTTATTTTTGCAAAGCAGATATTCCACGAAGCCTACCTCCGGAGCATCTGATGGAAGCTGCAGAAAAACTGGGCATTAAAAAGAAAACATTGTGTGGTCGTGTGGAAAGCGCCTGGTCACAGGCTATCCATAATGCAGCACCGGATGATATGATCTTTATCGGAGGGAGTACATTTGTTGTGGCCGATTTTTTGGATCACCTGGGTCTCTGATTAGCCTCCGCTGACCAGGTGAATAACTTGAACCTGATCGCCGTGATGAATCATAGCCGACGTATATTGGTCTTTTTTTACTAATTGTCCATTTATTTTTATCACCAGCATCCGGAAAGTAAAATTTTTGTACAACAAAAGCTCCTGAACGCTAATCGCCTCAGCATCAATAAATTCGATATTATTATTTAGTAATATTTCCATTATTCCATGGTGTACATTGAAAGATCAAAATCGGCCATCAACAGATCAAGGGCCTGATTTGCCTGCATATTGGCCACAATCGAAACCCGAGGAGCCAGAGGAGGCAACTCCTCCGAAACTTCCGAAACGGCATCGCCGCAAATATAAAGATTACCATACTTCATTGTTGTGAGGGCTTCGTTAAAACCCCATCCGGCAACGCCATTTCCGGCAACAATCGGCTTATCAGGCCACAAGCCCAGCGCTGTTTCAATAAAAACCTGTTTTTCCCGTGCAAGATCCATAGCCTCAATCAAAACCTCCGCCTCATCAAATAGTTTAGCCACATTTTCCGGTGTAACCTTTTCAGCATGGGCAATTACCCGGATATGTGGATCAATACGAAAAATATTCATTTTTAATGCCTTCACTTTAAGGATTCCAATCTGTTCTTCAAAAAAATATTGACGATTCAAATTTCCCCTTGTCACCACATCAAAATCAGAAATAATAATTTTACCAACTCCGATACGAGCCAACGATACGGCACAATTTGACCCAAGGCCGCCTACACCGGCAATTCCAACTACTTTCTTAACCAAATGCGCTCTGAGTGCATCATTCATTTTTAAAATCCGGATTTTTATGAAATACTTTCCGTGCAAAGATATTAAAATCGCGGGTTCCTCCACCTTCCTGAATCGTATCCAAGACCCGAGAATCGTACAATGAAAACAAGGTACCAAACAAGCCCGCGATGTCAGGATAACAAAACATGGCATCGTGCATAATGGTCGATGGGCCCAGCAGGAAAACAGGTACATGATGTAAGTTCATTGCCAGAATTTTTAAAAAGGTTCGGTTAAAAATTGTGGTTGAGGTAAGAATAATCTGCTTAGCCTCCGCCATCGCGTCAGGCAATTGTTCCATAGTATCCAGCCGCGGATGGCATAAAGCATGATCAAAAACCCTGAGCGAAGAAGTCAAGGTATCAATTTTTGCCACCAGTGGCTTAAAAAAACCCACCATAACCGTTGGCAGATCGCGGTTAAATGCTACAACCTCAAAAATATCACCAGAACCACAGCATCGACAATCGTCGTTAATCATTGCATTGAGCCAGGCATTATACACCATCCGGTGCTGTGGGTTTCGTAAATCAGGCTGAAAGGTACAGGGATTTACATCCACTGGCGGATCCAGCAAAGTGCTGCATACACCTGTCCTACCGTTTTTTAACTGTATTGCAATGTAACAATTGCCCACCTCAGCCCTGGAGATGGTGGTCGGGTCGTAGGGGATGCTGTCGTAAAATAATTCCAAAGGTTCCTTCATGAGGGTACAAAATTTTTCCAAAATTAATCAATTCGGTCAAAGAGAAAATTTTTCAATCTCAAAGACAACCATTAATGCCATTTTGCAATCTGTTTATATAAAAAGGTATCCTTTCCAGTCGGGAAAGTTCCTGTTGGATAATTTTTTAGCGGAGTTAACTAATGCAAGGAAAGGCAACAGCAGCCCGCAAAAGAGAGTCGGAGGAAATAATTATCAAGTAAACCAATGAATTTTAATATATTTGTGTCCTTTTGAATCTTATCTAAAAATTACACTATGAAGCGAATTTACTTCTATCGTTTACTCTTAATTGCCGTTTTTACGTTTTCAGTAAGCGTATCCGGACTAATTGCACAACAAAACATTCATTATGCCGATGCTTGGGGTTCACAAGGCTACAGCATAATCGAAAAGAAAGATCAAGCCACCGTGATCAACTATTCGTTAACCGACCTCACACTATCAGAGCAACTGGTGAACGGTGAAATGATGAAAGAGATCATGCTGCCGGGTGAATTCCTGCCTAACAATCAGGGTGCACCCAATCTGCCCGGATCAGGACGTTTTCTGGCGCTTCCCCAGGGCGCAACAGCTACCGTTTCCATTCTTTCTGCCAGAAAAGAGACCATTGATAACATTGATATTGCCCCCTCCCCGGAAATTCCCTGGGATGATCAGGATACGCCACTGGTGTATGCAAAAAATCAAACGATATACAATACTGACGCATTTTATCCGTCAACACCTGTCACCCTCTCAGAAAAAACAAAGATTCGTGGAGTGGATGCCGTAACCATAGGCGTCACCCCTTTTCAATACAACCCGGTAACCAAACAACTGATAATCTATCGTGACATCCGGTTTGAAGTTCAGATTGAAGGCGGAAACGACCAATATGGCGACGAGCGCTACAGAAGCCGCTATTGGGACCCGCTTCTCAGCGATATGCTACTCAATTACAACGACTTACCAAAAATTGACTACACACAAAAATACACGCATAACACCAAAGACGTAACAGGATGCGAATACCTGATTGTGACACCCAATGCCACTGAATTCACCGCATGGGCCGATACGATTCGCAGGTTCAGAAATAAGCAGGGAATCCATACAAAAGTGCTTACGCTGGCCGAAATAGGAACAAATACAGCCAACGGACTGGAAGACTATTTTGACGAAATTTATTCCACCTGGGAAATTGTACCGGCAGCGATTCTTCTGCTGGGTGACTATGGGGCCAATGCGGAAACGCAGATCACCTCCCCCATCTGGGACGGTTATTGTGTATCGGATAATATTTTTGCAGATGTCACTGGCAACAGTATGCCTGACATCGTTTTTGCACGGATCACGGCACGCAACGCCGGCGAATTGGAGTTAATGATCAATAAGTTTATCCACTATGAAACCAACCCGCCCACAGCAGAAAATTTCTATAATCACCCCATTACTGCGTTGGGATGGCAAACCGAACGCTGGTTTCAAATCTGTTCTGAAACCGTAGGAGGATTCTGGAAAAATGAAATGGGTAAAGAGCCTGTACGTATTAATGCCGTTTACGGAGGAAACCCAACGGTTGATCCATGGTCAACGGCCACCAACACCTATTCAGTAACTAGCTACTTCGGCCCTAATGGATTAGGTTACATCCCCGAATCTCCGTCAGAACTTGGCGGATGGTCGGGAGGAACCGCCCAGCAGGTCGTAAATGCTATTAACGATGGCGCTTTTATGCTCCAGCACCGGGATCATGGCTATGAGCAGGGATGGGGTGAACCAGCCTTTACCAGCTCCAATATTCCTTCGCTTACCAATACCGATCTTACCTTCGTGTTTAGTATCAACTGCCTCACTGGGAAATATAACTACAGTACCGAATGCTTCACCGAAAAATTCCACCGTCACGGATATGGCGCGTTGGGATTAATTGCCGCTTCAGAAGTATCCTACTCCTTTGTAAACGATACCTATGTTTGGGGTTTATTCGACAATATGTGGCCGGAATTTATGCCCTCCTATGGTTCCACGCCCGAACCGCGAGGCATCCTGCCCGCATTCGGAAATGCAGCCGGGAAATATTTCCTGCAGCAAAGCGGATGGCCTTACAATACAAACAACAAAGAAGTAACCTACAACCTCTTCCATCATCATGGTGATGCCTTCCTGACAGTATATGCAGAAGTTCCCCAGGATCTGACCGTTGTGCATAATACAGTATTACTTAGCGGACTCGACTATTTTGAGGTCACTGCCGCTGAAGGGGCACTGATTGCACTTTCGTATGATGGAGAAATTCTGGGAACAGCCATCGGAACCGGCGAAGCCGTTGCAGTTAGCATCGAACCCCAACTACCCGGTATTTATGTTGACCTGGTAATTACTAAACAAAATTATTTCAGATATGAGCAGTCCATCCAGGTCATTCCTCCTGATGGTCCTTATATACTGAAAGACAGTTTTGTTATCAATGACGAAAATGGCAATGGAGCCATCGATTACAATGAGTCCGTTAACCTGGATATGACAATGAAAAATGTGGGAAGCGACGATGGAACCAACGTCGTTGTGGAACTTACCTCCACAGACGAATATATCGCTATCACTAACGGCACTGCAGCTTACGGAACAATCCCGGCAGAAAGTCAGGTAACCCTGGAAGATGCCTTCACCTTTGAAACGGCGAATAACATACCCGACCAACATACTATCGAATTTGTTCTACTCGCTACCGATGGAAACGAAGTATGGGAAAGCAATATCTCGGTGATGGCCAATGCCCCTGCTTTAAGTATCGGACGTGTTGAAATTATTGATGCAGCAGGAAATGGAAACGGAATGTTCGACCCGGGTGAAACCGTCGATATTCTTATTCATACGAACAATACAGGCCATAGTATTTCTCCTGCCGCTTTCGCGGAAATATCGTCTGCCAATCCCTACCTGACAATAAACTCCGCAACCTATGAAACAGGTACCATCGAAGCCGGCCAGTCGGCTACATCTGCCTTCAATATGTCGATTGATGCGGAAACACCCGTAGCGGAATACATCGATTTTACCTTCACTCTGAATTCAGGTGAATATGGTTTTTCCAACACCCTGAATAAACCGGTAGGACTTCTGGTAGAAGACTGGGAATCAGGAGATTTTGCCGGATTTGAATGGGAATTTATGGGCAATGAGAATTGGCAAATCACGGATGATGAATTTTATGAAGGTGCGTTTAGTGCCAAATCAGGCGACATTGGCGACGGTGAAAATTCACGGATATTCCTCTCTGCCAATGTGATGGCTGACGACACTATTTCGTTCTACTTCAAAACATCCACTGAATTGAACCGCGATTTTCTACGTTTCTATATCGATACCAGCATCAAAGGCATCTGGTCGGGAGATAATGACTGGCAAAGGGTTTCTTATCCTGTAACCGCCGGAGAACATATGTTTACCTGGATTTACCAAAAAAATGGCAGCGAAGCTGCTGCCGGAGATGCGGCCTGGATTGACTGGATTGTTCTACCCCCCATGTTGGTTACTTCGGCAAGTGCCGGTGCCGACGCAAGCATCTGTGGCATTCAGGAAGTACCCTTGAATGGTCTGGCAACCAACTATGAAACATTGCTTTGGACAACCTCCGGTGATGGTACCTTCACAGATGCAACCATGCTGAACCCCGTTTATACTCCGGGTGAAAACGACGTCACCCATGGTAACGTCATCCTGACACTACTTGCTCAGGGTCCTTCAACTACCGTTGAAGACCAAATGCAGATCACAATTGATACGCCACCTGTGATTTCTGCCGGTGATGACCTGACTACCTGTGGATCAGAAGCAGTAACCCTAACGAGTGCATCAGCGGAGAACTTCGCTTCCATCCTTTGGACTACAAATGGTGACGGTATGTTCGATGACCCCACACTGTTGAATCCGGTGTACACACCCGGAACAAACGATGTAGCCACAGGAAGCATTATTTTATCGCTGGAAGCAGAAGCTTTTGGAACCTGCGAAAATACTTCCGATGAAACAACCCTCATTCTTTTTGCGCTGCCCAGTGCAACACTGTCAGGAGAAGACGTAATCTGTAACGGTACAACTACTACCCTGACCCTGGAACTGATTGGAATGGCGCCCTTTATCGCTGACATGGGAGATCTGGGAACGGTAACTATTTCCGAATCACCGTACACAATGGAAGTAACTCCTACAGCCACAACTACCTACAACATCCTTTCACTTTCCGATGCGAACGGTTGCAGTAACCCCGAATTCATAGCCCACACCATCACCGTGGCAGAAAACCCAATAGTCAGACTGGGAAATGATACAACCATCTGTCATAACCATACCCTTGTCCTTGATGCCGGCATTGACGGAGTAACTTATAACTGGTCGACCGGAGATACCGAACGGACTATTGAGGTTACCCTTGGCGATCTGCCCATCGGCGAAACAAAAACTATCCAGCTGGAAGTGATGTCAACTGATGGCTGTACAGCAGAAGATGAAATAAGTATTACATTCAAAGACTGTACGGGAATTGGAGAAATGGCCGAACAAGTGGCTATGGCGCTTTATCCCAATCCCAGCAACGGAACCTTTACCATGACACTGCAATCAAATGAAAAACAATTAGTTACAATTTCTGTTTTGAATATTATTGGAGAAACAATCCTAGAAACAGATCCTATTCGCTTTAACGGATTATATCAACATCAATTCCAACTGGATAACACAGAAAGTGGCATTTATTTTATCCGCATAACCGGAGAAACCGGAATGATAAACCAAAGAATTGTGATTGAATAAGAAAATTATCCCCGCATATAAAAAAACGTAGTCAATGACTGACTGCGTTTTTTTTTCGGTCGAGAAAAATGTATTTTTGAAAACAAAAAATATGGGTCGATATATTCATTTACGTCTGCTTCTTTTTCTCGCGATCCTTTTGTTTTTCTATGGATGCACACCAAAAACCACGGTGCTTAAAACCGGGATATGGCGCTGCTACCTCGCTATTGATGAAAAAAATCCAGCACATATTCTACCCTTCTTTATCAATATCGTAAGAAATGATTCTGACGCCATCGTAGGGGAAATACGCAATGCAGAAGAGAAAATCCTACTTGACAGTATTTGGATGGTGAAAGACAGTATTTTTATGCGCACACCGCTGTTTGATACAGAGTTCAAAGCCAGAATTGAGGGCGACAAAATGACCGGGGTATGGATGAATTATATGCGCGGAAAAGACTATTCCATTCCCTTTTATGCAGATTTTGGTATAACCGAACGATTCCCGCTTTACGGGAACGAAACTCCCGAAGCTGATCTTTCAGGAAAATGGCAAGTAACCTTTGGGCCCGAAACAGAAGACAGCTGGAATGCTATCGGTGAATTCACACAAAACGGAAATAAGATAAAAGGAACTTTTCTGACCGAAACCGGCGATTTCCGATATCTGGAAGGGAATATCCGCGGGGATGAGTTTCTATTATCAGGATTTGATGGCTCACATGCTTTCCTGTTTACAGCAAAAATCAGAGACGACTACAGCCTTCACGGGACGTTCTACAGCGGAAAGCATTGGAAAACGCAATGGATGGGTTATAAAAATCCTTTCGCAGCGTTGCGCGACCCTGAAAAACTGACCTATCTTAAGCCCGGATACGAAGGTATGGCCTTTTGCTTCCCGGATCTTAACGGTAAGCCCGTATGTTTGTCAGATGAGAAATATAAAAACAAAGTAGTATTGGTACAAATCATGGGAACCTGGTGCCCCAACTGTATGGATGAAACGGCGTTATATGCACAGCTTTACCATGATTATGCATCGAAAGGACTGGAGATCATTGCACTGGCTTTCGAAAAATCAAACGATTCGACCATAGTAAATAAAAATATCCGTCGGCTTATCCGGCAATATGCAATCGGGTACAACGTGCTCTGGGCCGGAGAATCGGCAAAAGAGGAAGCAAATAAAGTACTGCCCATGTTAAACAACATTGTTTCCTATCCTACCACCCTTTTTATCAACCGCCAGGGCGAAATTGTCAAAATTTACACTGGCTTCATGGGGCCGGGCACGGGACAACATTATGAAACCCTTGTAATGGAACTCAGGGCGTTTGTCGAAGAATTACTGAACGAATAACCCGTTAGCCGCAGGTTTCATTCATAAAAGGATATTTAAAATCTCCCGGAGGAATCAACGTCTCTTTAATAGTTCTTGGAGAAGTCCAGCGAATGAGGTTAAGCACACTTCCTGCTTTATCGTTTGTACCTGAGGCTCTTGCACCACCAAAGGGTTGTTGCCCAACCACAGCACCCGTTGGCTTATCGTTGTAATAAAAATTACCGGCAGCATACCGAAGTCGTGCACAAGTATTCGCCAAAACTTTACGGTCGCTGGCAAAAACTGACCCCGTCAATGCATACGGAGAAGTGTTATCTACCAGTTCAAGCATCGCATCATAGTTCGTATCAGGATATACATAAACGGTTAAGACCGGGCCGAATATTTCTTCTTCCATAGTAATAAAATGGGGATCAGCAACTTTAATAACCGTAGGTTCAATAAAATACCCCTTCTGCTTATCGCCATGCCCTCCAAAAATGATCGATGTATTCTTATCCGAACGGGCTAATTCAATGTACTTTAGAATACGATCGAATGCCGGTTCATCAATTACGGCATTCATAAAATTCCCAAAATTCACCGGATCACCCCAATGAATTTCATCCATCATCTTTTTCATTGTGGCATGAACAGCAGGCCACAGGCTTTCGGGGATATAAGCGCGGGAAGCCGCAGAACACTTCTGCCCCTGATATTCAAAAGCACCACGCACCAACGCAGTAGCGACTTCCACGGCATCGGCGCTGGAATGTACCACAACAAAATCCTTACCGCCGGTTTCTCCGACTAACTTTGGATAGGAACGAAATATTTCAAGATTTTCGCCTACAGTTTTCCATAAATGATTAAATGTACTTGTCGATCCGGTAAAATGAATTCCGGCCAGCATGGGATGCGAAAGAATTGCAGCACCAATGCGTGCCCCCTGTCCGGGCAAAAAATTGATCACCCCGGCCGGCACCCCGGCCTCCATAAAAATTTTCATCAAAAAATAATTCGATAAAAGAGCAGTTGTAGCTGGCTTCCAGATGGTTACATTCCCCATAAGCACAGGAGCCAAATTTAAGTTGGCCGCAATTGACGTGAAATTAAAAGGAGTGAGAGAAAATACAAACCCTTCCAATGGCCGGTATTCAATACGATTCACAATTCCACTCTCCGAAACGGGTTGGTCGTTGTAGAGTTGGGTCACATAATGTGCGTTAAAACGCAAAAAATCAATTGTTTCGCAGGAGGCATCAATTTCAGCCTGAAAAACATTCTTACTTTGACCCAGCATAGTCACCGCATTCAGGGTATGGCGGTACTTTTTTTCAATTAATTCCGCCACTTTCAGCGTAACCGATACCCGCTCAATCCATGAAGTTTCAGCCCAGGCCTTCCGGGCATCCAGGGCAGCCTCAATGGCCATGTGTACCTCCTTGTCACCTGCTTTGTGGTAGGTAGCAAGAACATGGCTGTGATCATGGGGCATCACCACTGTTCCCGTATTCCCTGTCCTGATCTCCTTCCCGCCAATAATCAGCGGAATATCTGTCACCTCAGCGCTCAGACGGTTAAGTTCTCGTTTTAATATATCCCTGTCAGATGAACAAGGATCATAAGCGCGAACCGGCTCATTTTTAGGCCGCGCAAAATTAAATAGGGCATTATTCATAAAATAATTTTTAGCTGTTTATTAACCTACCATAAGAACAGGTTCGGGTATTGATTGTTCAACGATTGAAGGCATTTCACTTTTACACCACTGGGTATCCAACAAAAGAAAAGAACCACCGGAACTGTTACAAATACAATTTTTATCACTATTTTTCGATAAAACTTTCGTGATTTCTTCCTTTGCTAAAAAGGACAGGGATTTCGTGGTTTTCTTCTTTGGATAGGGTTTGTTTGGGCTTTTGCTCCAACAAACCCCATCCATTAAAAACTAAGTAGTCAGAATTCCAAACAAATTAAGGAATCTCAGCTCAAGAATCCGGACAAATTCAATATTTATCGGACAATTATGAAATTTTATGAAATTTTAGCATTGTTTTTGATTGAGTGTAAAACGATTTTTTTACTTTTATGCCCCGGGAAATTATTTTCTCTTCAGAAAAACACGATAGAAGTCAAACAAAAAAAACTAAAATGAAGATTTTCAGCAGATTAACAATTCTACTGACCCTTGTAATGTTAAGTACCTCCATGATTTTTGCTCAGGAAGACCTGAATGCAGCGGGATCAGTATTTAACGAAGGAAATGAAGCATTGAAAGCAAAAAATTTCGATGTTGCCATTACAAAATACGAAGAAGCCCTTGGGATGTGCAAAATTATCGGTATGGATGCCTATAACCTAAAGGCAAATATTGAGAAACAACTTCCTCAGGCACAATATTATTATGGGTTAGATTTGGTAAAAAACAAAAAAGTAACCCAGGGGCTTGACCTGTTAAAAGAAGCATTAAAAAATGCAAAACCGGTAAATGACCAAAAAGTGATCGACGGAAGTAATAAATACATTGCCACCATACTTGGATCGATGGGTTATCAGAAAACCAAAAAGGAAGATTTTGAAAATGCCATTTCGACTTTTGATGAGGCGCTGTCCTACAATCCCAGAGCCGGCAAAGTATATTTATACAAAGGCATGACATACAAAGAGATGAACGACGACAAAAACATGGACGAATCGCTGCTGAATGCCATAAAATATGCCCGGGAAGAGAACGACGAAAAAACCGCAATGAATGCCATTAAAATCGGGAGAAGTTTTTATGTCGGAAAGATCCAATCGGCTATTGAAGCAAAAAATTATTCCGATGCAATTACGCAAGGCGAACATGTGCTTAAATACGATGATAAATATGGTCCGGCCTATTATTTTATGGCCGTAGCCTATAATAATCTTTCACAATACGACAATGCCCTTACAGCCGCAACTCAGGCACTTGGGTTCTCGGACAGCGCGCAGGAAACCCAGGCAGGCATTCATTTGGAAATGGGTAAAGCACACGAAGGAAACGGCAATACCACGGCAGCTTGTGAAGAATATAATCAGGCCGCTTTCGGCAACTTCAAGGCTGAAGCTGAATATAAAGTAAAAGAAGTACTTAAATGCCAATAATTAACAAATAGAATAACCTTAAATCCCGCTAAGGATATTTTTTTCTTAACGGGATTTTTACTAAAAAAAAGAGTATGTTTTCAGTCAACGAATATTTCGACGGGAACGTAAAATCACTTGCGTTTAAAACCGAAAATGGCCGTGCCACCATTGGTGTTATGGCAAAGGGTGAATATGAATTTGGCACGTCTACCATCGAGTACATGACCGTAACCTCCGGCATAATGTGGGTACAACTGCCTGGTGAAACCCAATGGAAAACCTATCAGCCCTTTGAAACCTTCAAAGTGGAAAAAAATCAAACCTTTAAGGTAAAAACCGAAGGCGACACAAGTTACCGTTGCCTTTATGAATAGATTCAACTCCCGTTGCAAATAAATCATTTCACTATCTTTGTAACAAACACAGCAAGGAGACGGAATGAAAAAACTAACGCTGAACTACAAAATCTGGATTGAAACCAGCGACAAAAAAGGAATTATGGGCGACGGGAAGTGGAAAATTCTGAAAGCCATTGATCAGCAGGGATCCCTCATGGCTGCAACAGAAGCGCTGGGAATAACCTATCGCAGAACCTGGGGTGATCTGAAAAAAATTGAAAAAATGCTCGGTTTTCCGCTTCTGGAAAAAACCCGGGGTGGAAAAGAAGGAGGAAGTACCTGCCTGACCCCGGAAGGAAAACAACTGGTGAAAGCCTTCGATCACTTTCATCATACCGTCGACGACCTGATGGACAAGGAATTTCTAAAACTACAGGATACAATTAATGCGTTGCATTCATCATTGCTGGAACAGTAAACGAAAAAGCAAGGGAAATTTTTCTGCTTTTCTTACTCCACCTGCAAGCAAATGATTCTTTGGTAAAATTTTGCATATTACCGATATGAATGATTTTTCATATCGTAATTTTTAACAATATCTCTTTTTCACTCCATGGAAATAGGCTACATTTGTGAAATTAAAGGATGACTCACAAAAATCGCTGAAAACCATGAACATTGATGAAATGAAAAAAGCGCATAAGGTACTGAAAGCGTACAATTATGCGTGGGCTCCCATTGAAAAAGGATACAACAACCGCACCCTTTACATCAACCTCGATGACAACCGGATTGAGGAAAAACCGGTCACACAACTGATGAAAGACAAATTTATCGGAGGCAAGGGATTTGGGCTAAAACTTTTATGGCAGGCCACACGACCTGAAACACAGTGGAATGACAACGACAATGAGATCGTAATCAGCGGAGGACCGATATGCGGCATTACACAATATTCAGGCACCGGAAAAGCCATTGTTGTGGGGATCTCTCCAACCGGTAATGTGATGGACTCCAATGTGGGGGGTTTCTTTGGTCCTTTCTCGAAATTCGCTGGCTTCGATGCAGTGGAAATACAGGGGAAATCCAACAAGGATGTCATTATCGTTATCGATAAAACAAAAGAAACCATCACCATCGAAGAAGCACCCATGGAGCCGTACGACAGCCACGAGCTGGCCGAAATTCTTACGGAGATGTATGCTGACGATGAAAAAGATAAAAAAAATATTGCTGTTGTTTCCTCAGGCGCCGCTGCGACCCATTCGCTCATTGGAATGTTGAATTTCAGTTTTTATGACCCCAAACGCAAACTTGTGCGACTGAAACAAGCCGGCCGGGGAGGATTAGGCTCGGTATTCCGCCATAAAAACATCAAAGCACTGGTTGCAAAAATTGATGGTGTAAAAGGGAACCTGAACCATGTGGTTGATATGGCTGCCATCATGGAACGAGGAAAACGATTCAATAAAGAAATGCGTGACCTGGATGAGTCACAATGTGAAATGCGTACCAAAGGCACCGCGCACCTTGTGGAAATCATGAACGACTACGACCTGTTGCCTGTGCATAACTATAAATTCGGTTCACATCCCGAAACCTATAAAATTGACTCAGAAGAATGGAAACGCCGTTTCACCCAAGGCATTCCCGATGGATGTTGGATCGGATGCAATATGGCCTGCGCTAAGGGTGTCGACAACTATGAGTTACGCACCGGGCCGTACAAAGGACAAAAAGTGATTGTCGATGGGCCGGAATACGAAAATGCTGGCGGACTGGGTTCGAACGGCGGAATTTTCAATCCGGACTATATCATTGAAGCCAACTTCTATTGCGATACCTATGGTATTTGCACCATCACTTGGGGTACACTGACGGCTTTCCTGATGGAATGTTATGAAAACGGAATACTGAACGAAGAACGTACGGGTGGGCTTAAGTTGAATTTTGGTAATGCAGATAATGCTATGGAACTGATGCACCAACTTGGCCGTGGCGAAGGATTTGGTAAAATTGCCGGATTAGGGATCGCAAAAATGAAAGATTACTTTGTGGAACAAGGATGGGGCGATAGAGCCTTTCTCGATGATATCGGAATGGTGAACAAAGGGCTCGAATATTCTGAATACATGTCGAAAGAATCATTGGCCCAACAAGGTGGATTTGCACTCACTAACAAAGGGCCACAGCACGATGAGGCATGGCTTATTTTTATGGACATGGTAAACAACCAGATTCCCACGTTCGAGAATAAAGCAGAAGCACTGCATTATTTTCCCATGTTCAGAACCTGGTTTGGCCTGGTTGGTCTTTGTAAACTTCCATGGAATGATGTGGAACCCATTAATAACGCCGAAACTGACGAACCCGCAAAAGTTCCGGAGCACGTCGATAACTACGTAACCATTTTTAATGCAGTTACCGGAATGCATATCGATAAGGAAGAGCTGATCCGGCAAAGTGAAAGGGTATACAATTACCAACGTATCTTCAGTATCCGCAGAGGAATGGGGACGCGTGAATTCGACAAACAGCCCTACCGGGCCGCAGGCCCCGTTACTGTGGAGGAATACCTCTCACGCCAGGAACGCTACGACAAGCAGATGAAAGAGATTATCGGCGTTGATCCCGAAGGCAAATCCACAGAAGAAAAAATTGCTATTACCAGAAAACACCGCGAAGCGCAATTTGAAAAATTAATAGATGCCGTTTACCTTCGCCGTGGATGGACCCGCAATGGTATACCCACACTTGAACACCTGAAAAACATCGATATGGAACTTCCTGAGCTGATCGAGGTCATCAAAGACAAACAGCAGGATAAATTTTAAGGGGATACACAGTCAGCCTGGCTGACCCAATTTACCTGTTTCAAACAAAAAAGAGGCTGTCCTTGCAGGGTGGTCTCTTTTTTTGTTGAGGGTTATTGTTGCTCATTGCACTGAAAATGCTATAAGCAACGACAATCCAACATCCATGACACAATATACCATAGAGCCAGAGAGATACGGCTGCACGCCTTGATCCACAAAGCTTGCCGCAAACATCAAGGGTTTTCCTAAATGCTTTTAGTATTTATTTTTATCTTAGATTTGCACAAACAATAACCATAAAAACTTAACCTATGAATAAGCAAACGTACAAATGGGCCTACATCATCCCGGTATTATTGTCCTTTTTGGTAATGAGTTTTATTGATCTGGTAGGTACAGGTGTCGATGAGCTGCGTAAAGATTCTAACACTCCATCCTATATTCTACAGTTGATTCCTTTTGTCGCGTTTATTTGGTTTTTCCTACTCTCAGTACCTGTGGGTATCTGGCAGGATAAAGTGGGAAAGAAAATGGCTTTAAATACAGGTATCCTAATCACGGGTGTCGGGCTTTTGGTTCCGGTTTTTGGAAATTCACTTCCGGTAATCCTAATAGCATTTGCACTGCTGGGAATAGGAAATACTATTTTACAGGTTTCGGCAAACCCCCTGTTAATTGATGTAGTTCCTGAAGGACGATCGTCAAGCCTGTTGAGCTTTTCGCAGTTTGTAAAATCACTGGGTTCTGTGATAGGGCCTTTTGTTGCAGCGGTGGTTGGTCCATGGCTGGCCGGGCTTCTCGGTAGCCCCACCGGAGGATCGTGGAGATACGGGTTATATCTCTTCGCACTAATCTCCATTATCGCATTCCTCTGGCTCAGCACAATAAAAATTCCCGAAAAGGAAAGTAATGCCGAAAAAGCCTCATTAAAATCCTGCTTCTTATTGCTCAGTAACCGGTATATTCTTTTAATGGTACTGGCCATATTTATGGTAGTGGGAATTGATGTAGGAATCAACTCCAATATTGGAACATTTCTTACGGAGAAACTTGGTGTAAGTATGGAAACAGCGGTGTATGGCAAGTCGGTATATTTCTTTGCCAAAATGGCCGGAACCTTTCTTGGCGCTATGCTGCTAACCCGAATCTCCGGGAAAAAATTCCTGATCGGATCTGGATTTCTTGCAGCAGCAGCAATGATTTTCCTTGCCATTACAACTAACACCTTATCGGCATGGATCCTGATTGCAGTTATCAGCCTGGGTGTCAGCAATATATTTCCACTGATCTTCTCCCTCACGGTTGAAAAATTTCCCTCTCGGGCCAATGAAATCTCCGGGTTAATGATGATGGCCATATCGGGAGGTGCGATCATCCCGTTTGTTATCGGATATGCCATGAGAGTGCACCTCAATGGAGGTATTCTTGTACTGTTCCTCTGTATGGTGTACCTCCTGATTACAGCCTTTGTTGCCGATAAAAAACCAACCCGTAAAAACTGATAGGCCCAAAAAAACACAGTGCATTCCCCGGCAAATAAACGTTTGAATGTTTGAAATGGTGGCCTTTTTCGTATTTTTGCCTTTACGATGTGGTATGCAATCTATACAAAGCCCCGTTGGGAAAAAAAATTGCTGCAGGGTTTGCAGGATAAAAATATTGAAGCCTTTCTCCCGCTGCGAAAAACATTAAAACAATGGAGTGACCGGAAGAAATGGGTGGAAGAGCCCTTGTTCTCGTGCTATATTTTTGTAAATGTTAATCCACAGGAATATTATCAGGCCATTAATACATACGGAGCCGTCAGGTATATCACATTTGAGGGTAAACCCGCGCTTGTTCCGGAGCAACAAATTAACGCCGTTAAAATTTATCTTAACCAATGTGATGCAATAACCGGAACCTTTGAGGAATTGGCCCCGGGCATTGAAGTTGAGGTAATAGAAGGACCGATGAAAGGCATCAGGGGTGAAATGCATCAGTGGAAAAACCACCGAAGGGTTGCCATTCGTATAGAAGCCGTAGGGCAGGAAATTATGCTCAACATCCCGCGAAACAATCTTAAGGTCTTGTCGTCAGGGCAACAAGGTATTTTTACACAAGAAACCAAAAATTAATTTTATACATTTGTTCCAACAAAACTCACAACACATGAAAAAAGGAATACTGACGCTATTAGCGATTTTGATGGTTGCCCCCATCCTCTTCGCACAGGAAGAGAAAAAAGAAGAAAAAAAAGGATATGAATTTACCACGGTAAAAGAGATTCCGGTTACACCGGTACGTGATCAATACCGCAGTGGAACATGCTGGTCGTTTTCCGGAATTGGAATGCTCGAAGCTGAATTAATAAGAAAAGGAAAAGGAGAGATCGACTTATCGGAAGCCTTTGTTATCCGGCATTGCTTTGAAGAAAAAGCTGACCGCTACGTGCGGTGGCATGGTAATATTAACTTCGGCGGCGGCGGCGCCTTCCACGATGTAACGTGGGTATGGAAAAACTTCGGCATTGTTCCTGAAGAAGCTTATCAGGGTCTTCCGGAAGGAGAAGAAAAATTTGTTCACGGAGAGCAGGAAGAAGTACTTAAAAACTATGTCGACGGAATTAAGGAAAACAAAAACCGAAAGCTCACAAAAGTATGGAAACAAGGGTTCAATGGAATCCTCGATGCCTATCTGGGCGATGTGCCGGAAGAATTCACCTACAAAGGGAAAAAATATACGCCACAATCATTTGCCAAAGACTTAGGGTTAAATATGGACGACTATGTGGAAATCAGCTCCTACACACATCATCCATTTTACAAACCGTTTATCATTGAAGTTCCCGACAACTGGCTGCATGATGCAGTGTACAATGTACCCCTGGAGGAGATGATGCAAATCATCGATAATGCCATCAACAATGGATATACCGTTGGCTGGGGTGCTGATGTCAGCGATAAAGGTTTTTCATGGAAAAATGGTGTCGCCATCATCCCTGAAAAAGTTATTGAAGCAAGTGCTGGCTCAGAAGTAGCCAAATGGGATGCATTGACAAAAAAAGAGCAAGAAAGCAAACTCTATACTTTCGATGGAACAGCCATTGAAAAAGAAATCACTCAGGAACTACGTCAGGAGCATTTTGATAATTATCTGACTACCGACGATCATGGGATGGTGTTGTGCGGAATTGCAAAAGACCAAAACGGCAACATTTATTACAAGGTAAAAAACAGCTGGAATGTTACAGGCAACGATTATGAAGGTTTTTTCTATGCCAGTAAAGCTTTTGTAGCCCTTCAAACCATCGATATTATGCTACACAAGGATGCCATTCCAACATCGATCAAAAAACAACTTAATTTGTAAAAAAAAGAGAACCACTTATTGATAAGGCTGTCTGGGTAAATCCGAACAGCCTTTTTCTCTTGAAAGCGTAAGGTTTCGCTATGTAACCGTCGTATTTCGAATTATCTGTCAGGGCTTTTTTGTATTGCATCAACCCATTACGATCAGTTCAATAGATTTTCCAACTCTTTCCCACTCATTTTAAAAATCGGGTTTTCGCCGATGTGGATAACCTCCTCGGCCAGTTCACGCTTCCTGTCTTGCAATATCAACATTTTTTCCTCCACCGTATCGCGAGAAATAAACCGGTAAACAAAAACATTCTTTTCCTGCCCTATCCGGTGCGTTCTGTCAACAGCCTGTGCTTCAGCAGCCGGATTCCACCAGGGGTCGAGGATAAAAACATAATCCGCCTCTGTGAGGTTCAGGCCAACCCCCCCCGCTTTCAAAGAGATTAAAAAAACGGATACCGAGGGTTGTTCTCTGAAGCGTTTAATCACTTCCTCCCGGTTGCGGGTGCTACCAGTTAACCGTTCGAATTCGATTCCCCGGGCCTTCAACTCCCTGGCGTACAAATCAAGGTAAGTAACAAAACTTGAAAACATCAACAATTTATGCCCCTCCCCCACAATTGTTTCCATATAACGAAGAACCTCATCGAATTTGCCCGAACTTTCAGTGTATCCCTTTTCAGCAAGCAACGGGTGGCAGGCAATCTGCCGCAGTCGTGTTAACGCCTGAAGAACTGCAAAACGCAGCGCAGGCATAGGCATATCCTCCATTTTTTCCAACAGTTCGCGCCTGACTTTCGATTTTTCTTTTTCGTAGAGGGATTGTTGTGATGGATCCATGTCGCACACTAACGTTTGTTCCATTTTTGGCGGCAATTCAGCAGCCACCATCTGTTTTGTACGACGCATAACAAAAGGGGCGATAATTTTTCTGAGTTTCTCCATCTGCATCTCATCGTTATTCTTTTCCAAGGGGCGCAAAAAAACCCTTTTAAACATCTCTTTCCCACCAAGCATGCCGGGGTTCAGAAACTGCATCTGAGCCCACAAATCGAGCAAGGAGTTTTCAACAGGAGTACCACTTAGCACAAATCGTCCACCAGCCTGCAGCGTCATAACGGCTTGATGGGTTTTCGATTCCGGATTTTTAATCATTTGGCTTTCATCCAGAATCACATAACGAAAAGAAAACTTTTCCAGTTTATGAATGTCGTTTCGTAATGTGCCATAGGTGGTCAAAATGATAGCATAGTTTTTCCATTTTGACAAAGATGCAGTGCGGGTGATTCCGGTATGGCGATAAACTTTTAACCGAGGCGCAAAACGGCGGATTTCAGCGTACCAGTTATGCACCAGAGAGGCCGGCATCACAATAAGCGAAGGCGCCTGTTGCGTGATATCAGCGGTGTCGTCTGAAAACAAACGTAACTGACCCTGTTGCGGATTATTCTGAAGTGCCCTATTCGCATCCTGGGCACTGGCAGCCAGCAGAAAAGCAATCGTTTGAACCGTTTTACCCAATCCCATATCGTCGGCAAGGCATCCACCCAAACCGGCTGCATCGAGCCTGCGCATCCATTGGTACCCTTCAATCTGATACGGACGCAGTACTGCATTCAATCCCGGAGGCAGGTCAAAGCAGGGCATTTCCTCGTTCATACTATGCTGTGGTACATCCCATCCGCTCGCTGCTAAAACCGGAAAAAAAGACCGTTGAATCCGAAATCGGTCTCCGTCGGCCTTGCCAAATTCACACACCTCATAGTACATTGCAAACCACTCACGAGGAATGACAAACACCTTTCCATTTTCCAGCATATACGCTGGTTCACCGGAAAGAATATGGCTGCGAAGGGCCGTAAAAGGCAACTCCGTTCCATCTTCAAAAAGAATCACTATCCGAAGATCAAACCAGTCAGTGGTAAAGGTTTTCTCTTGTTTAATTTCCAGTGCGCCAATATAGTAATCCTTCTCAAAGGAATTATTTTCGATACGAAAACCCTGTTTCGATAATCGTTCATAATTCGTATAAATCCATTGAATAAATCCCGTTGCAGAGTTGTTTTGGTTCTCCTCTGTAATGACCCAATGGCCGGGGACCTGCTCTTTCAATCCCAACGCCCGAAGTGCATTTTTCCTTTCCTGTTCCCATTGCTCCCTGCGATGGATACGTATAAAAGAGTAAGAAGTGTTATCAACTTTCAGATCCACCATAACCTCGCCAGGTTTATTGGCGGCTACTTTTTTTTCATTATAGAAAAAATACAACACCAGCGCAGGTTGCAAAAAAGGACTGATTTCAAAACTCAGTAGCGATTCCGGTACCGGATGGAGGTCGACAATATCAAAACCCTCAGCAATTACATTTCCTCCCCGAACACTTTTCCGGATATATTTTTTAAAATACTCCTGCTCCATCCGTTGCGGAATAAAGACAGCATCCTGATTCAGAAAAGGTTTAATTTTATTCCCATCAAAATTCGTATGAAAAAAATATAACCGCCCATCATAAACCATCCATGCCGGATAATTGGCAATCACTTCACAAGGGGTATGCTGTAAGTCAAAAGTATTGCCCTGCTCGTGCAAACAAAGCTGATAAGCAATTCCATCCTCCATACGGGTAAAACGCATAGTAGTTTCGAGCGGAAAAGAGGAAAAACCAAGGGCTTCACCCAGATAAACACTTCGTGCCTGCTCTTTTCTGAACACCAGAACACCCAGTTTTCGTGCAGCATGCAAGAAATTGTTGAGCGATACTTCCATCGCGGGGCGTATTACTTTTTGCAAAAAACCGGATTTCGCATTTTTTAAAAAATCCGTTACATTGACCCGCTTTTTATCCGAACAAAAACGACGGTACAATTCCTTATCAGAATATTTCTCAGCCAGTTCGACCATCTCCTGCACTTCAGCTGGAATCGTCTCTTTCCAACTGCGACAATGTTCCAGGGTAAGCCGTTCAGAAAGTTCAAAAACAGTATCACTTACAGCAGTAACCAGATAAGGCCAGGCAAGAAAGCCCAGCCGGGGTTTCTTATGAATCAGTACAATTAAAAATTTATCATGAATTTGCAGCATAATACCCATTAAGTGAGAATAGGATTAAAAGCAGGTCGGTAATTCCATCCGGATAACAATAGCCGCCAAATAAAAAGGAAAGAAAAGGGTACTTTTTATGGCCTTTCCATTTGATAAATGGCCTCAATGTCGCTATTGCTCAACATAGTATTATAAATCCGAACCTCATCAATTGCACCGGTAAAATACCCGCCATAACCCACATAAAAGGCTCCGGGTGCATCTTCATAAGTACCAGTAGGCAAATCCGAACCTATTGTAAAAGCAATCTGGTCAACGGGCACCAGTGTGCCATTTTTATCATTTAATGCATTCACAAGCACTCCATTAACATAAAAGCGCATACTACCATCCGCATAGGCAACTGCCACATGCGTCCAAGCATTCCAGGGAACAATACCCTCCCCGCTATCATCGTCATTGTATACAAATTGTTGATTATACACACATTTAAATGTGGCATACAATTTTTGGCTGGAAAAAAGCTGCAATTGATAACCATTATTTCGGTTCAAAGCCATCAATACCGTTTTAAAACGATCGGGTGCATTAGGCTTACACCAGAAAGAGAGTGTAATGGATTCCGGATTGAGGGAAGGATCATAAGGGACTTCAATGTTCCCGCCTTTCTCGAAGAAGTAGGCCTGACCGTCATTTCCGTAACGGTCGGTGGTAAGGGATGGAGGATCGCCAGCGCCAAAGTCGATATGTCCGGCCATGGGTGTACCATGAAGATTATTCCCGGAAAGATCGTCGGCATTACCGCTAAAGGGATAATATGCCACCAGATAGTCCGCCTGAATCTGACCGACAACGCTGGCCTGATAGGCAGCAATAGCAGACTGCAATTCCAATACGGCTGCATCGACTTCCGGCTGGGTAACCCCTGCCTTATTTCTGACTTGCTCAGCTGCGCTAATTGCAGCATTAAGTGCATTACGGGCATCAGAAGGAAACTGTCCGGGAAAAGTTCCCTCTTCCGTAGTATCATATAAATGCTGTGCATCGCCAATTGTAGCCTCTAAAACCGTAAAATCAACCTCCTCTTCCGGCGTACAACCCGGGAAAAAAAGGACAGAAATAGGAAGAATTAAAGCAAAAAGAAAAGCAGCAAAAGATTTCATTGTGTTCATTGTTGGAGTTTTAGTATTAGAACCAACAAATATAGTACATGTCGTAACCTACACCAATGAATTTTGTAATTTTAACGACAAATTAAACAAATGAGATCTATTTTTCCGCTTTTCGTTTTCTTTTGTATACTGAAACTGAATGTTTCTTGTCAGGAAACGTTCACATTAATTCCGCTTGGCAGTGCCGGAGGATACTATGATCATGAGCTTACTGCCTATATTTTGCTGGACAATGCAGCGGGTACCGGGGTTTTACTGGATGGAGGAAGCCTGTTCCCAGGGCTTGAGGCAGCCGCAGAAAAAGGAAACATTCCATGTAAAAACACAGGGGAAAGCATCCATGCGTTTTATACACAACATATTCCGGCCGTTCTGATTTCCCACCCACACATGGATCATATCGCCGGCTTTGCTGTTTTTTCGGCAGACGATACAAAAAAATGGATACTGGGGAGCAATTTCACGCTGGAAGCGCTTCGTACCCATATTTTCAACTGGGTAATCTGGCCTGACATGACGGATCAGGGCGACGGATTATGCCTTGGGAAATACCATCTGCAACCCTTACCTTTCGATTCCGTGTTTCCCATCCCGGAAACGAATATGAACGTGGAAGCCTTCCCGTTAAGCCATGGAAATGGCGGATATTCAAGCACCGCATTTTTAATTTCCAAGGGAACGGAATACTTTCTCTATCTGGGGGATACAGGTGCCGACCGGCTGGAAGGATGTAATTTTCTGGATGCCATCTGGCAGCGCTGTGGACCATTGATAAAAAATGGCGCACTAAAAGCCATAGTAATTGAATGTTCCTACCCGAAAGTACAACCAGAAAACATGCTTTTCGGTCACTTAAACAGCACGTTACTACTGGAAGAGCTCGAAAAACTGGCCGGATACACCGACGCAGAAAACCTTACCACAGCCCTTCAGGAGGTTACTCTTCTTATAAATCACATCAAACCGGTCAAAGGGAACTATCAATCCATAAAAAAAATAATTGAAAATGAAATAAACCAAACCCGGTTATCGCTGCGTGTAAGGTTTCCGGAACAAGGCAAAGCATATTCATTCTGAGGCATGGCCACAGTGAAGAAGGAGACAGGAAATGAGGCAACCCGAATACAGAAAAATAATTGAGTTATCCGATCTGACCGACAGCGTTCAGCAGGTGCTACAGGATTATTTCCGCCGGCCGGTTTGGATTAAAGCAGAGATCTCGGAGTGGAAAGCAGCCAGAAATGGTCATTATTACCTGCAACTGGTCGAAAAACAATACGGAATCATTCAAGCACAGATGCGGGCTATGATTTGGTCAGGAGCCGCAAAACAGATTATACCCTACTTTGAAAATAAAACAAAAACGTCGCTCAATAAAGGCATCACTATTCTATTTCTGGGAATTATCACCTACCATCCGGTCTATGGGCTGGCCATACAGATAGAGGACATTGATCCGGAATATACCCTGGGTGAAATGGCACGAGAGAAAGCAGAAACCATTGCTATACTCCAACGTGAAGGGCTATGGGACCGAAACAGAGAGCTGGTGGTACCCATGGGAGCGCAACGCCTGGCCATCATTGCTGCACCGGGAAGTAAAGGACTCTCCGACTTTCAGAAAACGTTAAAAACTCTCTGTCCCCGGGTCCGGTTTACCCTTACCCTTTTCGCATCGCTTATGCAGGGTGACCGGGCCTCCAGCGATATAATCCGGAATCTGGAGCAAATTGAAAAGGAGCAAACGAAATACGATGCCATTGTTCTCATCCGGGGGGGCGGAGCCGAACTGGACCTGAAATGTTTTGATGAACTATCACTTTGCAAATCACTGGCCAACAGCTCCCTGCCGGTAATCACCGGAATCGGACATGCCGACGACGAGACCCTCTGTGACCGAATCGCTTCCGTTTGGAGAAAAACCCCCACCGACACTGCAGTTTTTATCTGCGAAAGCATAAACCAGTTATTATTCCGTATAGAAAAAGCGGAACAACAGATTGCAACCTTTACCAATGCCCTGATCGGGAGGTCGAAACAACAGCTATACCGGATGGAGCATCATGTAATCCGCACGGTACACAACGAAATACGATTTCACCGGAACCGACTCACCGCGATGAGTGAAAAAATCACAACCTCCTCCAGGTATTCCGTACGTTCAGCACACCGCGATTTAGAAGAAAAGGCCAAACAGGTAAGTCAATATGCGACCCGTATGATGCAGAGCCAATCAAAAAAACTGGAACACGCATTACAAACCGTGCATTGGAGAGCTTTCGAAATACTTAAACAAGCAGGACAACGGCTCGAAACAGCACAAAAAATGCTGTCAGTATTGCATCCTGAACAAGTGCTACGCCGGGGATACAGCATCACCCGTCTCAACGGAAAAGCGATAACATCAAATAATCAGCTTACCCCCGGAGATGAAGTAACAACCCTATTGTACAAAGGAAAATTCACATCCATTATCAATAAAATAAATCCACATGACGAAAAAAAATATAACCTATGACGAAGCGATCCAGGAGCTGGAGCAGCTGGTAGAGGATATGGAAAACGAAAACATCGGTATCGATGAATTGAGCATGAAAGTACGAAGGGCTTCAGCATTGATTGAAATTTGTCGGGAAAAACTCCTGGTAACCGAGCAGGAAATCCATAAAATACTTACACCCGAAGCATTGAACGAAGAATAGAACCTATCGACCATCCAAGTGATATGCTATGAATCACAGATTCTGTCTGCAGGGTTTTCCCTACAAAAGCCGTTGGATAAAAAACAACAATAAGGAGTGCAATCCCATTTCAAAAAACGACAAAAAAGTCTGTACTTTTGCCGCAAAGTCATCAATGAAATGAAACAGTGGCTCATTTTTTCGGGGATACTCCTATTTATCCTGACCGCAGGTAGGGCAGAGGAAGAGGGTTCAGAAAACCCAAAGGCACAATGGCAGGCATCGGTATCGCTACAGAGCCAGCATTACTGGCGGGGGTTGTCGATCGGAAAAGGGCCTAGTCTGGAAGCAGACTATTCACTGACTCTAGATGACTCTTTTTCCATGGGGCTATGGAGTGGATTGGCGCTGAACAGCTCCTATAAAGAGGTCGACTTGTATATAGCTTATACGCATAATGCGTTTAAAGTGTCCCTTATCAATTACTACTGTCCACAAACAATATTCAGCGACGAATTCATTAATTTTTGTGAACAGACAACGGCACACACCCTCGATATTATTGTGGCCTGCAATCCCCGGCACATTCCTATAAGCGTGCAGGTAAGCACCATGATATGGGGTGATGATCAGGATGATAACCACAGTAATTTTTACAGCACGTATGTTGAACTGGGATATCACCATCAGGCAGAAGAGTTACTGGCCGACTTTATCATCGGATATACCCCGTGGGAAAGCTATTATGGGCCAAAAGACGGAGTGGTAAATCTTCAGGCCTCCGGAGTTTATACCGTGATGCAAAATAACAAGCACCGGATGCTCTGCAATGCGCATATACTGTACAGTCCAATGGCTGGCAGGCTTATGTTCGGGACAGGAATAACCTTTTCATTATAAGTAAAAAAGGAATAAAAAAGGCGAAAACGATAAAAAGGGAGGCACAAACTGCTCCCTTTTTTTTTAGTACCCGGAGCGGGAATTGAACCCGCACGGCCGCAATGGCCAAAGGATTTTAAGTCCTTCGTGTCTACCAATTCCACCACCCGGGCAAACCAGTATTTTCAAAAAAAGGACCCCCTGTCAACGGAGATCCTTAGAGCGGAAGACGGGACTCGGACCCGCGACCCCAACCTTGGCAAGGTTGTGCTCTACCAACTGAGCTACTTCCGCATTGCGTTTGGGATTGCAAATATAAAACGATTTTTTCTATCTCTGCAAATTTCCTATAAAAATTTTCACATTTTTTATCCTTTGCGCAAAATCTACCGGAAAAATACACAACGCAGCATCTATAGTCCGATTCCACGAAAAAAAACGGGGTTACCCACCCAACAGTTTCTTGATTTCATTCAGTTTCATAAGTGCCTCAACCGGAGTAAGGGCATTAATATCGATATGCAAAATATCATCCCGTATCTGATACAACAAAGGATCATCGAGTTGGATAAAAGAAAGCTGCATATCGTCGGGTTTTGACTGACCTGCCCCACTGTTGCTATGGTTCTTTTCCAGCTGTTTAAGCAATTCTCCGGCACGCCGGATAACCATCGCTGGCATTCCGGCCATCCGGGCCACATGGATTCCAAAGCTGTGCTCTGTACCCCCTTTTGCCAATTTCCGCAAAAAAATTACCTTGTTATTGATTTCCTTCACGGAGACGTGATAATTTCGTATGCGTTTCATGGTATCAGCCATATCATTCAACTCGTGGTAATGGGTAGCAAAAAGTACTTTAGGACGATACGTATGATGGTTATGCAGAAACTCGGCGATGGCCCAGGCAATGGAAATTCCATCATAGGTTGAAGTGCCCCGGCCAATCTCATCGAGTAAAATCAGGCTTCGGTTGGAAATATTATTCAGGATGGAGGCCGTTTCATTCATCTCCACCATAAAAGTCGATTCGCCACTGGAAATGTTATCCGAAGCGCCCACACGGGTAAACACCTTATCAACGACACCAACGGTAGCATGTTTTGCCGGCACAAAGGATCCCATCTGTGCCATCAGTACAATCAGGGCAGTTTGTCGCAACAACGCCGATTTCCCCGACATATTCGGGCCGGTAATAATAATAATCTGCTGCCGTTCGTTATCCAAAAAAACATCATTGGCGATATATTTTTCACCCGGAGGCAATTGCTTCTCAATCACGGGATGACGGCCATTTTTTATATCAATGGCATAGCCTTCGTTCAGCACCGGGCGTGTATACCCATTTTCAGCTGCCAAAAGGGCAAACGACAGCAGGCAGTCGAGTTGAGCCAGCAGCTGGGCATTTAATTGAACAGGCTGGATATATTCGGTAACTGCGTGCACCAATTCTTCATACAACTGAGTTTCCAGGGTTAAAATTTTATCCTCTGCATTCAAAATTTTCTCTTCCAGCGTTTTAAGCTCCTGCGTAATATAGCGTTCGGAATTAACCAGCGTTTGTTTCCTGATCCAGGTTTCCGGCACTTTATCCTTATGGGTATTGGTAACCTCAAGATAATACCCGAATACATTATTAAAACTAATTTTCAGGGAAGGTATACCGGTTAATTTTGATTCTCTGGATTGAATATTGGCCAGATAATCTTTCCCGGAATACGCCAGACCGCGAAGTTCATCCAGTTCTTCCGAAACCCCTTTTCTGAAAACATTCCCTTTTATCAGCTGCACCGGAGGTTCTTCTGTCAATTCTTTCTCCAACCGGTTACGAATAACGGTGCAAGGGTTTAACTGATCGGCGATTCGTTGAAGTGCCGGATTGGTGCTATTCAGGCAACTGCTTTTTATGGGTTCAATGGCCAGCAATGCCGTTTTAACCTGTACCAGTTCGCGGGGATTAATACGGCCCGTCGCCACTTTTGATATCAGCCGCTCAAGATCACCAATTTGTTTAAGTTGGCCGGCAATCCGTGTAGCGAGATCATCATCGGCCAGCAAAGTATCCACTACGTCCAACCGTTCAGCTACCGGTTTAATTTCCTTTAACGGCAGCACCATCCAGCGCCGCATCATGCGGCTACCCATGGGAGAAATGGTTTTATCCATCACATCGAGCAGTGTAGTCGCATTTTCCTGTGGGGAATGCAGCAATTCGAGGTTGCGGATGGTAAAGCGGTCGAGCCAAACATAACGATCTTCCTCAATTCGGGAGAGATTGGCAATATGTTTCACACGATCGTGTCGGGTTTCGGCAAGGTAATGCAATGCTCCGCCGGCAGCAATTATGCCCTGCGACAAATCCTCCACGCCAAAGCCCTTCAGCGAGGTAGTTTGAAAATGACGAAGCAGGATTTCGTATGCAAAATCAAGGGTAAAAACCCAGTCGTCGAAATAGGTAACATAAAACTGATGGCCATAGGCCGCGAGAAACCCATCGCGCTTATTGCGCTGAACAATTACTTCGCTGGGTTTAAAACTCTGGATCAGCTTATCGATATAGGCCGGGTTCCCTTGTGCCAACAGAAACTCACCGGTGGAGATGTCGAGAAACGAAACTCCACACACAGGATCATCCATATGGATACAGGCAAGAAAATTATTTTCTTTCTGATTCAAAATTTTATCGTTGTATGATACTCCCGGTGTTACCAGCTCCGTTACCCCGCGTTTGACGATAGTTTTGGTCAGTTTAGGATCTTCCAGCTGATCGCAAATGGCCACCTTTTGCCCGGCTTTCACAAGTTTCGGCAAATAGGTATCCAATGCATGGTGGGGAAATCCGGCAAGTTCCATATCAGCTGCAGCTCCATTGGAACGTTTAGTCAGCACAATACCCAAAATAGCACTGGTTTTTATGGCATCGCTTCCGAATGTCTCATAAAAATCACCCACCCGGAATAACAATAAAGCATCAGGATATTTCGCCTTTACTTTGTTATACTGCGTCATTAATGGCGTATCGGCGCTCCCTTTTTTTTCAGTTTTTGCCATACTACTACTTTCTTCCTGCCAGCTGCCGGATTCTACTATTCAAATCATCCTCCCCTGCACCGACACCGGCCGGCGCAAACAAAGGCTATTCATTTTCCAGGTCTCTTCGTCGAATAACAACCGTTTTACCGGTCATCTCCCTAGCCACAAATATACAAAATGAAATGCAAGATAAGAATAAGCCAAACAGATTCATTGATAGCAAACAGCGTGTAGGAATGCCAATTGATTTGCGATTTAGACGAATCGCTTTACCTTTGTTGTAACAATTACAGGTATGAGGAAACTACAAAATGAAGAGCTGCAACGGCCATCGCTGAAGGAATACAAAAGCACAGCCAAACTGCCGCTGGTGGTGGTGCTCGATAATATCCGCAGCCAGAACAATACGGGGTCGGTTTTTCGCACCAGTGATGCTTTTTTAGTGGAAAAACTTTGCCTGTGTGGATTTACCGGCACACCTCCCCACCGCGAAATCCAGAAAACAGCACTTGGCGCAACCGATTCAGTAGTTTGGGAATACTACAGCGATACATCAGCCTGCCTTACAAAACTTCGAAACGAAGGCTACACGCTCTATGCCATCGAACAGGCGGATGAAAGTATTGATTTGAAGGATTTTAACGTACAAAGAGACGACAAAATCGCCATTATTTTTGGAAATGAAGTAAACGGCGTCGCATCAGAAGTAGTTCAACAGTGTGACGGATGTATTGAATTGGCGCAGTATGGGACAAAACACTCCTTAAATATTGCTGTTTGTGCCGGAATTGTTATTTACGACCTCTTTCACAAAATGACCCCCTACAGACAATAAATAAAAAAACAGTAACTATCGGGTTTGTTGAATAAAAAAAACGGCCCATTCACTGGGTTATTCCTTTCTGATAATCCGTCGGTTAAAAGTTTCCACCAGATTATTCATCTCTTCCACCAGCAGGTTAATCATGTTGGTTTCGTTAGCAATGTGCAACGACAAGGCATTAGACTGTTCCACCAGAGCATTGTATTTTTCCACCCGTTCAGCACAAACGGCATAAGTTGAATCGTCGGAAACGACACCCTGACAACCGGCCTGTTGCATCAACTGATGATGGATGGCCAAGTCTTGCTGAAACGCCTGATAGCGGGAATGGAGTGTTTGTACATTGCGTTGCAGGCTATCGGCCACCTTCCGCAAATCGTGAATCCGTTTTGACAAGTAGCGGCTTTGCTGGTCGAGGAAAAGATAATCGTCACCATAAAGTCGGGAGGCTTCTGAATAATAATTAATCAGAAAGTGTACTGAGGTAAAAGCGCGATTCCCGTTACGGTGAACCGGGATGATTTCGGGTGTTGTCAATGCGTCGGGGCCAAAAGAATCGTGGGGGATATCGCCCAGCGGCCGGATATTAGTCGTTTCGATATAAATCCAGGGCGAATTATAGCTACCGTACCCTTGCGGAACTTTCAGTCCCAAGGCGACATGTTCAGCCTTTTCGAAAGCAAAAAACGCCACAGAATAACCAGCATAAACCAATAATTTTCCCAACAGCACTGAACGGTCGGAACAAATCCCAGTGCGGGAAACAAAAGTTTGATAGGGATATTTTATCACTTCACCGGGATTATTATCGTCATAGGAAAAGGATTCCTGGACGAAACGTACGAGGTGGTCAACAAACTCCCATTCCACCGAATATTTTAAATGCAGGGAGTCGAGAAAAGGGGCAAAAAAGGCTGAATCTGCCCGGTCATCAAAATAAGTATTAAAAAGCGTTTCGCGATTCAGGGAGGCCGAAAGGAACTCCGAAAGATAAGCAGAGGGCCGGGAAGCATAATAATCGTCCAACGAAACCCGGAGTTGCGTAGGCGAATCAAGGGGAAATGTGGGGGCTGAAGTGAGGCTTTTACAGGAAAAAGCCATCCCCATTGCGAGGCAAAACAGGACAAGGATATAATTTTTCATCCGCATAAAACAAAAATACCAAAAGGACACAAAAAAACAACAAAAAAGGCAACCCGGAAAAGAGGTTGCCTTGTAAATAGGATAATACGATTAATCGCGACCAAAAATCAGATCACCCGGAGTTTTTGATAAGAGTCGGGTAATTATTTTCTTATACCGGCGAAGGGTAAAATAAACAATGGAAATAATTGCAATCAGGGTAATAACCAATGGCATGGAATTCGGCGGTGTTCCCCACGACCAAAGGTTAAAGAAAAGTCCTTTATCCAAATTTTTAATAAAAAGCATCATAATAAGTCGGATAAGCCCAACATAACCGAGAATTGTAGCAACTAAAAGTGAGAAAAGTAAAGGAATAAAGAGATACACCATCATCAGGCGCCGGTAGATTAGTTTCAACCCGCCGGTTCCGAACGCCATCAGGGTGCCGATATTCATTTTAATTTTATTAAGATGATTTTCAAATACGTTCGACAGGAAGCTTGCGATACTGTAAACACTAAGTATTACCAGGATAATAGATAATCCGATAGTCAACCTGGAAATATAGTTATAATTTTTCAGCGATTCAATCTTTGCCATATCCAACCGTATGTAAGGATAATTCGGTTTTATATATTCATTTTCAAATGAATCGATTCTATCCAGCTTAAGAAAATGAATGGTCAGGCGGTCAAGACGGCGGTTCACATCACTAATCTGTTCCATAGAATAGAAATCATGAGTATACAGCATACTCATGTTTTTCTTTTGCATAGCAGTAAGGCTGGTCATACTATCGTAAAGAACTTCAATAGCCTGAAATTCTGGTTTTCGACCCATAAAAGGAATATTAAGCGAAAAACCGCATTCATAATAAGTAGAATCCACCGAATACTTGAGCAGCCTGGGTTCCCTGAAGTGGTAAATACTGCCGTCCAGTTTAATTTTTCGGTTTCGTTCGTTAATAAAATCCTGAACAATCCGCACCATTTCCTTTGCTTCAGCAGTATCGCGTGAGTCGAGAAACAGTGTAAGTGAATTCGTTTTTTGGGGTGAAAATGGCCGGTTTGTTTCCGAAATGGGCTTCACGAGATTGGCATGCAAAAAATCAGTGATAAGGAAAGATATTTCATCATCAAGATCTCCGGGAAGGCGCTTCAATACCGTTCTCACCGGAACAGGAATATCAGCAGAAGTGTTATCTCCGTCGACTATATGTACTTCAACAAATTTTGTATCCAACGGATATCCCAGATCCGTCAGCATTTTTTGGGAAACAATCAAACCATAGTCCTGAGATGACCGAAAACCACCGATTTCACCTTTAATAACATTGGAAGGCTTAAGCAGCACCGACAAAAGTGGGTCTTCAAGGCTAATGGTACGGCCTGTAATCAGGGGAAGATCATATTTATCCTGCTGGACAAATTCAAGCGGGAAAATAGTAAATCCAGTAGCTTTATTCACTCCATATTTATCCAATGTTTCGCGATCGTCGTTCAATGCGTCGATAAGCACATCCACATCCGCCTGATAATCAGCAGGAACCGCCACATTAATAAAATTCACAAATGGATCCTGCATTTTTCTTCCGAGGTAAATCAGGCTGCCGTTGGCAAAACCAATCGCCATAAAAGTAACCAGCATAATCACAAAAACCGTCCAAAAATTCCGTAATCGGCTGTGATAACCCAAAAGCTCTATGCTTTCCTTTTCATAAAATAATTTAGTAAACTGCGGATTAAGTCCGGTACGATCGGGAAGCCTTCGTGTAAGCCAGAGAAAGAAAAAATATAAATAATCCTTCAGCCCTTTTCCGGACTCCACATATTCGTTATCGGCAATTTTGCTCCGAAAGGCGGCATCTTTGTCATCCACCGCGTGGTTTTTATCCACGGCCAATAATTTTTCGATATACTTCATGACCTGACGGTCAGTGTAGGTATCTTTCGACTTTTTGCCAAAAGGAGTATTCCAATTATGGCAATTGGATTTAATTTTTGCCGAATCAGCAGATATTTCCTCTTTTTCGCCGGATTCAGTTATTTTATGCAACAAAAGGTCGGTCAGATAAACGATAAAATCAGCATCAAAGAGCAGAGGATTGTCAGGTGTTCGCTTCAGTTCTTCAAGAAGTGCAGAAAGATAATCGTTAACAGTAATATATTTTCTGTATCGAAAACTACCTTCAGAATTCTGTCGCTGAAAATAAAGCGCCTTCATTATTTTTTTGCGCAGAGCAATCATTTGTTCCTCAGCATCGCTATTCTGTATGAAAAGCCCACGGATAGCCGATTTAAAATCATACGCCGGCGTTTGTTGGACTTCCTCTTCTGTATTCACAAAAATATGCTCCGGATGGATTGTCCCCTTGCCGTCGAGTTTGGTAATTACAATAATACGGTCGGCATACCTGACTGCCAGTTCAAGATCGTGGGAAACAATTACTGTGCTGGTGCTATCGTTTCCCGATTGGGTTGATTTTATATAATCGTGCAGGATTCCCATCACCTCATAAGAGGTTTTCCGGTCGAGATTTCCGGTAGGTTCATCACCAAAAAGCACGCGATATTCCGGGATAAGTGCACGGGCAAAAGCAATACGCTGACGTTGACCTCCACTCACATTCTGGGGACTAATAGTAATATCCAGATCGCCCAGACCCAGCGTTTTAAAAATCAGCAGAGCCTTCATATAGGCCTCCTCAAAGCAGTGGCCATTCAGCATATCGGTGATGCAGACATTTTCCAGGGCGGAAAAATTCGGCATCAGGTTAGTATTCTGAAAAATGAAACTGTAATTGTCTTTACGAATGGTTTCACGTAAAGCCATATTTTCATCGGTGTCATCCCAAATATTGGGGTTGGTGATACTAATCCGTTCTATTTCACCTGTTTTGCTATTATAAAGGTTAAAATAAATCCGCATCGCCTCCTTATTCATATCGGAGGGAAATGTATCGTTCATCAATCCTATGGTTTCCAACATCGTACTTTTACCGGCACCGGAAACACCTACGATAAAGGTTATTTCGCCCGGCCTGATATTCAAATTATCGATGGCCAGGACTTTACGCTCATTATTTGATCCTGTGTCTTTATAGGCAAATGAGGAGTTTATTATTTCAATTACACTCATTAGAATAGAAGTAAAAAAGTTATATAAAAAAAGTTATCTCATGAACGGAAATTTATCAATAGGGATCCAATAAGCGGTAAAAGTTTTGAATGCACGTGTTCCGTAAGTCTCGTATGTTACACCCTCGAGCGCAGTACGAGCTGAACGTACACCCCGGTAAATCACCCGAAGTTCTTCAACTGAGCATCGGTCTTCGAGCTCCACATCACGGATACGCATATTTAATACATTGGCATAATTGGAAGAAAAACTTATTCCGGGGCAGTCGATAATCTGCTCAAAAAGGCTTCCAATCTGCATATTATCCAAGTCACCTTCACTATCGCCGGCATAGGTGCGGGCCAGATCAATCAGGGTTGTATGGAGCAGAACGCGCTGCCGGCGGTTATCGGAGCCACCGGAGACAAACGCCCGTTCAACGCGACGCAAATCTCTTACCAGCTGGATTTTCGACGAAGAGGAGGCAAGCACATCAAAGGCCCACAACGAATATTCTGAATTTACAGCTTTCAGCGGAGCATAGCCCTCAAAATACATCTGCACTTTACCACTGAGCATCCATTCCAGGTTCTGTGTAAATTCGTCGGAATCAGGAGAACAATTACAGATATCCTGAATCTGTTCAATAATATAGCTTAACCCCCGAAAATCGGCTTCTGTAAGGTTTGTAATCTTATATTTTACCTTAATTTCTTCCCACGACTTTCCACCATACAAAAGATCGTAAAGCATGGAGAGCAAAACGGAAGTATTTTCAGCCGACTTATCGATACTTTTAATAATATTTTGTGTAAGCACCGGGCCGCTCATATCGGAACCTGTATTATAGACAACTGTATTCGCAAGAATATTTTTATTCAGTGACAGGGTTTTTGTAGAAGGATTATCTACCAGGGAGAGTTCGTCACGGATGGCACCGGGTTGCGATGTTAAATAAATGCTCCGAGCCGATTCCTCTGCCAGAAAATGCATCTGATTTTTAAAATCATGGTAAGAAGAATCACCGGCAACGCCTGACTCTGCCGGGTCTTTATAATGCGTTTGATAGGCAATAAAATGGGCTTTCAGGCGGGTCATACTTTCCACAATCTCTTCTTCTGTAATGGTTGTCCAATCATCCTCCCGCTGATGGTCGCCGGCATCTCCAATCAATATTATCAAATTGTTTTGATCTTGTTTTTCGGCCAACACATCTTCGAGTGCGTTATAGAGTCCATAGTAAACCGCTTCACACACATCCCGGTCATTGGCGTTTTTAGCTGATGAAAAAACCGACCCCAGCCAGGAAGAAAGTTGTTGATAGTTCTGTGTCAGCGAGAAAGTCTCAAGTGCATAATCCTCCTCCGGGGCGTCGCGGTATACCACAGAACCCCAGTTAACAATAATCCGGTTTGGGTTGTCCGGATCGGAGTAACGGGCATTGGAATTAATACGACTGGCACTTTGATTAATCGCATCCACCACAGCCGGGAAATAGGGTCCCATGCTATAAGTGCCATCAATTACAAATACAACATTAAGGTTATTAATGGTGGAAGAAGTATAATCATCACGAATCGACTCAATCAGCTTCATCATGGCGCGGCCTGATTCATCCTTAATATCGCCAAGAACCCCAACCTTAACCACACCGGTTTCGTCGGTGCGGCTTAAAAATGGTAAACGAAATTTTGACGGATTCCAGGAGGTAGTTAAAAAATCATCATCTTTCCATACAATAGGGTTATTTTGCTGGCGGCGAGCCTGTTCACTCAGTACTGAATAAGTCGTATTTTCTTTATAGCGATTAGCCCACTGCAGGTCATCAAACAAAGTAGCCGGCGCATTTTTGCTTTTTCGGATCTGTGCAGCCGATTCGTTGTAGTTTGGCTGAAGACAGCCACGGCTATCCCATGCAGTCAAATATTTTTTATGAATCCACCCAAAAATCTGTTCTTTAAAATAAGCCTCGACATCGGTGGAGCAGTCTTCCCGTTGTCCAAGTAAAACCGTACTATCGGTTTCCTTATAAACATAACAAATCGTATACACATTGATACTTTCTCCTTCTGAAAAAGGGATTGTCAGGCCGGGATCCTTAAAAAACTGTCGGGAGGTGTTTTCTTTTTCAAGGTTTTCGAGCGTGTTAATAATCATGGCTTTTTTTGCCACACGATTTGCTTTACGAATACAACGGGACAGCAGTGCCAGATTTTCTTTTTTCATCCATCCCACAACGTTAGCCGGATTATCGGGATGCACAACTTTAACAAAATCATTTGTTTCTTCCTGAACCTTAAACATTTGCAAAAAATTTGCCCTGGAAGAGATTCCAGAAGAGGCGGTAGAACCTGAATATACCGGATTGCGATCCCGATCCGAAAAAACGTACCATTCGGTTCCTCCCCGCGGATAATTTGTCTTACCCAAAATTGCCGCAGGATTCAAAATACTGTCAACAGAGGGGGTTCGTATCAGGTTCTGAGCCACCAGGTCAGGTGAAAAATAACAGGAGGCTATAAAAAGCAATCCTAACATCATTACATTAATCCTTCTCATACGCGTTGTATAAATTCTATTTTAATACAAAACAATCTGATTATTACATTCATTTACAGGGATACCTTTCCCCATCGATATTTCTTTATACTGATCAGCACGCAAATGAACAAACACATTATACTGTTTATTTGCCACAGGTACATCCAGGCAATATGTGTTGGTTAAACTTAAAATAAGATCCTGAATAATGGAATTATCTGAACTCTCAATATAGCCCGGGATGCGATAGTATGTGACATCCACCGGAAGGAAATAGAAATTAACATACCGCCGGGCAGCATTCAAACGCTGATCGATGGAAAAGGATTCACCCATAACCTTCTGCAGGTTGTGAATATCCTCTTCATAATCCTCAATGGCCGAATTATACTTATTAGTCACCTCGCCGACAAATTCATCAAATCCGGTAGCATCAAATATTTTAAATTGCAGATGCTGACTATCCGGAACATCAAAATTACAAAAGACAACCGGCCTGTTAATTTCTGTGCTAATATAAATAAGGATCTCTTCGTCCTCGAAGCGTGCTTTCCGGTAAATCTTTCGTAATTCGTTTACCAGATCTTTCCGTGCGTTTGCATCATCGCGTCCCTTAAGTGTTACATAAACGAAATTAAAAGGAGGCAATTTTTCAACCGCCAGATTCAATTGCCGGTTTACGATACAACCGCTGGAAGCCAGTATTGTATCCAGGGGTAAGAGCAGCCGGCTATTGTTAACATCGTTATACTTTTCACAATCAACAAGTTGAACCTCGACACCAAAAGGTTTGCGGATACTAAGTTCGCCACTTGCCCGCATCGTTGGGTCGGAAGGTACTTTTACCTTTATTCGTTTGCTACGGCCAGAAGTAATACGAATTTTTTCAGGCCGGGTCATCCACTCGCCGGTAAGCTCAACACGCAGTTTTTGGCGAAATGTTGAAGAGGTAGCCAGTGTAAAGGCTGCTTTTTGCTTCGAACCCCGGTATTTGACCGACGACTTTGTGGGTTTGTACAATTCAGTTTTATTAAGTTTCGGATAGGGATAATACTCATTTTTGGGTGGTTTTATGTTAAAAACCAACCCGCCTTGAATGCCTATACTCCGATGAGTCACCTGATTATTTGTTAAAAAATTCATCGATTGACCAACTTCTGATGAGAGCAACAAATTATCATCCGGGGAATTAACTGCCGTCAGACTAAAATTCAGCACCGGGCCAAGATAAAGCTCAATAGAAGGAGTTACAGGATAATAAATATTTATTGCAGTGAAAGCACTAAGGTTGAAATCATTATATTCAGAAGGCAGATCCCCTGCACGAAAAGTAGTATCCTGAAAGAAACCATATTCTGGCAAATCATCCACAATTAAGTAGGAAGTATCACTGATCGCGTTGTTCCAGAAAGCATATTTTCCGGTATAGCTGTAGGTTCCCCTGTTATCAGCGACAATGGAGGAAGTAAGGTAATTCAGTTTCACGCCAACATCGAATCCCAGGCGAAAATTTCGCTTCACAGGGTAACGTTTACGAGCCTCATGCACACGCTTTGCTAAAGGCTTCCATTTTTGACCAAACGCATAGTTAAAATGCAGGCCCAGTGGCACCGAGATTAAATTCATAGCATAATCCTGCTGCACATTGCTGGCGTTGATAAAACGCTGATAGGAATAACCATCCCTGTCGGTGGCTTGTATTTTCCAGAAATAGGAATCAAGAAGCAATCTGCTTTTCTGCCCCTGATACTCCACACCAGCCAATATACCGGCTTTCCACTGGTGATGTCCCATCACATCCCATTTCAACTGCAATCCGGTGCTTTTCACCGTTCCTACACCGGAAGAAAAATCACCATAACTTTCCGGTGATTTGGTTACTTTCATGGTATTGGAACCTATGGCACCCTGAAGTGCAACGGATTGAGGCACCATGCGGTTAACCCAATGGCCCGGAGCAAGAGCACTTCGCGATTCTTCGATCATTAGAATACGATAAGAATCGCCATTATAAAGCACCGATAGTTTCAAGCGAGTAAACGGATCAAAATAAATACGGGGGGGGTTATCCATCCCAAAGTCGATATCCAGAAATTTTTCTACCTCAATTTCATAGAGAATGCTTTCGTTTTTATGCACAACTTTTAATAATTCAGGGCTATAAACAAATGTGCGAAGCCCTTGAGGATACTGCTCGGCAATAATATCGCAATACGCTTGCACTGTAACGTATTCGAATCTTCCCGGGCGATGATACACATCATTAAAAACCATAGCATCGGGAGATACAAATGATTCCATGAACTGGTCGATAACACGTTCATCAATCCGGTTAACCATTAAATCAGGATCATACTTTCCAAGGGAACTCGATTCACTAAAGGTAATAAGAAAATTACGTAAACCGGGGGGTAATTCCTGACTGAAAGCCTTCCCAACGGGGAATAATAAAAAAGCCAGGACAGCGATCCTGTACAAAATATCTTTCATAGGTTTCGCATTAATACTAATCATCACTATCTTTTTCATCTGTTTGCAGATAAAACAAAGAGGAACAGTTGTTTTCTGCTGTATTAATTACTTCCACACCATATTCAAACAATTCGGTATTTACCGGATGGTCGAGAAGAATAAAATTTTGTGTTGTAGAGGCTTTCCAAACGGTGTCGGCAGGTTGGTTTTTTACGGTAACAGCCCAATGATAAGCCATGTTCTCCGATTGTCCAACCAGACATACTAACATCCGGCTATCGTTTGGTTTTTGAATTAAGGAACCCTTATCGGGTGATTTGTAAGTTAATACAAGGAACGAACGCGATGTGGAGGCACTGCAACCGTTTTCATCGGTAACGGTTAAGTTGATATCGAGTTGCCGTGGGGTGAAAGTCTGTCCACAATCAAAAAGTACTTCATAGTTATTTCCAGAGGCGAAGGCACATAATGCATTTTCCGGCTGAGCCACACTCCATTCATAAGCTGCGTAATTACCCCCGGAAAAAAACTTCACATTGCGTTGAAAAGAGCAGGCAATCTCTTCGCCTTCAATCCAGGGTTCAGGTACATTGAGTATCTCCACCTGTTGATGGCTGGAGGCAAGACATCCGTTTTCATCCACACCACTCAGTTCTACGCGATAATTCCCCGGTGCACAAAAAAAATGGGAAGCATTTTCATACACCGATGAATCCGGGCATGATGCATCACCAAAGCTCCAGTGCCATGACTGAAAGAAATCCACATTTTCAGAAATGTTGGTAAAATGCGTAGCCTCGCCAAAACATTGCCCGGAATAAATAAAACTAACCGGACGTCGGGCATTCACTTCAAGTAATGCGGCCTGGCTAATGAACACATGGCTGCCAATATGAACCTCACAACGGTATTGATTTCCGGTATATGAAATTGGGATTGAAAAAATCCGCAACATATTGCCATTGACCAGATATTGGCTCCCTGTTGTGAGTTGCAACCAACCGGATCCGGAGTTTTCAAACCAGAGGTATGACATCGGCAGCTGGTTGAATTCTGTTGTATCGGTTTCTACCCAAAAGCTGTGGCTGGCATTTTCGCATACTGTGGCAGGTTCCGGCTGGACGGAAAAAACCAGTTGTTGCGCTTCAACACCGATTATCAACATCATTATTCCCAATAAAATTATATATTTTTTCATCCGTCAATAGTATCAAAGGTTACTTATTAGATTTCAGGAAATAGGATACACCCACATTAATCATAAAGGCGTTGGTATGCAAAAAATTACAATTCCGGAAAATATTGTTTACCCGGCCCTCCCCTTCCGACAATATAAACATCGAATCAGCGGATTTATCCACCAGATTGATAAAACCATAGCGGTACATCAACTCCACATTCGCTGACAATCGCTGCGACAGCCAGAACATGGTACCGGCATTGACCAGTGCTGAAAGGTTAAAAGAACGGAATCCGGGATCTTCCTCGGAATATTGCAGGGTATTGAACGTTGTAAACCCGTAGTAAGGTACATTTTCGTAGGTAACTTGCTGGGTTCCCTGAGGAAAATCGTAAGAAAAAGTTCCGGTATAAGTTAATGAACCTTTTCCTGCCGGGGAGAGGCCAGGAGAGAACAAGTACGAAAAGGCCATTCCTGCGTCGATATAAAAATTCAGATAATTTTTGCTTTTATACTTTAGTTTGAAAGAAACGGGAATATCGATATAATTCAACGAAAGATCCTGGCTTATTTCGGTAGCATAGAGATTCATGATGTAGTCTTTTGCGAGTGCTTCGGAATAGCTAGGAAAGCTTTGCGAAAAAGAGGCAATAGAAACCGAAGCATTGTAACGCGAATAGCCAATTCCGGCAGAATAGCCATAAGTGAATTTTCTGGGGCCATCGTTAAAAAAGTAATCAAATGAAACATCAGCATTAAAGCCCGGCCGGAAATCGCTTAGCGATTCAAAACTGGTATTACTTTCAAATTTCGCCAGAGCCTGCGAGTATCCCATCCCACCCATCAACGAAATGTACGTTTTGTTTCGGGAGGCAATCACCGGACGGATAATAGTACGTAAATCCGGCAAATCATTGTTAAAAGGATCAAAGCGATAAATTTTATAAATTTTTACAGATGAAAAATTATCCCCATCGCGGGTAATAATAAAAGTTGCCATGGCGGCATCGGGCTGGAGAGTTTGCCAGTCACTGGCATATTCTTCCACAAAAAAAATAGCCTCCTCTTCCGTTTCTTTACCGGCCTTTTCTTCCTTTTTTGTCCTATACTTCTCCATATGCGGGGCAAACAGATCGCCGTACATATCCACATCAAAGAAAAGGTTCACAGCGATAATTTCAGGGTCGATATAATAATCAAGCGTATCGATGGTAATGTCAATAAAATCAAAAATTACGCCCAGCTCACAACTATCGGGATTGCAATACCAGGAAATAAGGGTATCGGTAAAAGCATGAATATTCATCATTTCTGGTACATCACGTAATAAGGTATCCTTTGTATCGATAAAGCTTCGGTGAATATGTCGGTCAGTGGCATCGTTCGGGTAATAAAAATGGCGGGCAGCCTGTGAAGCAAACTCAGTCTTTAACCGGGGCGTTCCATCATTATCTTCGCGATAAATATGATTAAGATCTTCCTTAAAATTCATTAGCACTTGCCGGGTAGCCGCTTTTGCGCGCCGCTGTGTCTTTGGGGTCATTTTTTGGGCATAAAGCGATTGTCCCAAAACCGCCAGAAGGAAAATAAAGAAAAAAGTCAGTAAATATTTTGATCGCATATCCAGTTATTTTGAAATGATCACTTTTTGATTTCGATACAACTCTTTTCCTGAGAGTCTCAGGTAATAAACCCCGCTATCCAGCCCGGTCAAATCAAGCGGGTAACGTTCTCCCGCCGCAGTCGTGGAGAGCATTATAACAAATTTAGCCCGGTTGTCACAAGAACAAATCATCAGTTGCAGGGTGGTCTCATCCGTTGGGGGAATGTCAACCCAGAAGTGCCCGGATGAAGGATTTGGATAAACAGAAAGTTCACCGGATTCGCTCCATGCCTGATGTTTATTTTTTTGCTCTGGTTTACTAAAGCGTGAATGAGTGACACACCCTAATGTATCAAAGGCCGTAAGCACATAAAAACTATCGGCAGTGGAAGGGGTAAAATTTAAGGCATAATAATTTTTGGAAGTTCTGGCTAAAAATTTTCCGTCAGCGGCATTATACCAATAATAAAAGGAAACACTGGTATCAGAGCAAAGAAGCATCCGGTCATTGAGAATCACATCTGCGCTATCACGAGGCGCTTTTCGAACACCAATATCGACAATCTGGCGCTGCGTAACGGTGCAACCATTAGCATTTTCGGCTTTAACAGCCACACTTCCATGCCCTTCGCCGGCCCAGTCAACAAAAAGCGAACCATCCGACAATACGGCTGTTTCCAGTACCACGGAAGTATCCGGATACCAGGTTAACTGCAGGCCCGGATCTCCCTGAACGCTATAAACTGCACCATGCTCAAAGCCACAAACCTGAAAGGGTCCAACAACATTAAAAACAGGCAATTCATGTAGTTCAACTCTTACAGAACGGGAAAAATCCACGCCCAGAAGCCTGAATTCATAAGTCACCAAAGTAGACGCCCCCACGGCAAGGGAAGGATTAAAACAATTCGTTCCATCCACGATACATTCGCCACTAAAGCGTCCACCGGAAGGAACACCTGAAAGGGGTATTAATGTGTCGTATTTACAAAACGCCGCCTGAGGAAACTGAAAATCAAAAATAAAAAAAGCAACAGCTACCACTGAAGAAAAATCATTTCCTTCGCCAACTGCGCGTAAATAGACGGTATTATGGCCATAACTAAAGTCATCGTTAAGCGAATAATAATCAAACAAATTACACGAAAACTCCACAAAATTTTCGGAAGTAACAGTTATGGCATTATAATCAGCAAAATCCTCAGTATGAGAAATATGTAATCCTTTTATTCTTTTGTCCCCAATTAAATCTTTGGAGTCCCTAAAGTAATCAGGGGCCCAGGAAACAAGCTGAAACATAAAAGGCAAATTCTGATCAATTACCAGCGGAGCTTCCGGATCATAGGCAGCGCCCTGAACAAATTGCACTTCAAGCTGTGGCCTGGAGTAATAATAATCAGACGTACTGTACACATAAGTCCCGGTTTCAATTTCTTTAATCCGCAATACCAAACGATTGGTGTCTGATTCAGCCGCAAAAACAGGGTATGTAGCATTAATCTGGTATTCCTCGTATGCTTCAATCCACTGACAATCAACCGAATACCAAACCCCTCCATTCATTTGAAGTGCAGCATCCTCTTCATCAAAAACCCCATCCGGCAGATCAGTGCCAATCTTAATAAATACATCCAACGGATTATTGATGGGCAAAGGATCGCCATAGACAGTTCCTGCCACTGGGTTCCATTGAAAAACGTATTGTGCATTCACCCATCCGAAGCTGGTACAAAAAACACATACCATAAAGATTAGTAACTGTTTTCTCATTTTATCCGAATTATTCCTTAATAATCAGTTGTTCTGTTTTCCCATTTTCACTTATTACCACCACCATATAACCTCCTGATGGCCATCCGGATAAAAATACCCGGGTTTTTCCATTGGCACTCAGGGAGCGGGATAATAAGCATTCGCCGGTAAAATTGTAAACCTTAAGTACACCGGAAACAATTTGTTGATGCGCAATGGTTAACACATTTTTCACCGGATTAGGAAATATATTAACTTTCAGCTCATAAGCAGTATTTCCCGTTTTTACTGTATTTATAGCATAGGAGAAAGGTTCCGGCGACCATCCGCATTTAGTAATCAGATTATCCGATAATTGCAGGGTATAAACCCTGTCATACGTAATCCGGGAAGTATCCGGGAATAGTTCAAAAAACCATACACCGTCCTGCAAACGAAGGAATACAGAATCCATAGGAACCAACGTTTCTTCCTCCCGAAGTTCAAAAAGATTCAAGTGGCTGAGATCCTCATGCTGTGGAAGAATTTCATAAGTGCCATTATGGTGATAGCCCGGCTCCTGATTCAGGGTTAGAGCTATAGAAATAAACTGGTTATAAACAACTGAACTGCCATTCTCCGGAGTCACTGCCGTAACCTCAAGCGGAAGAAAGCCTTCAGGGATAAAATGAATCTTCAACGTATCACTGCACTTCAGGCCACATTGGTCTTCGCCCGAATAAAACAGTAATGCATTCAGTTGATCCGACATATAAAACGCTTTATCAATTGTAAAGGTAACCCAACATTCATCCTCATCCAGCGGATTCAGATCAATCCCGCTTATTCCCTCCGAAGCGGTAAAAAACCATTGGTATTGGTATGAACTAATATCCGGAATTTTTAATCCATTTAGAGTGCCTTTTATTTTAATATTTTCAAGACAATCGTTGGCATACGAGATAACAACATCTGCCTCCTTCGTCGGGTCAGAAAATCCATGCCCGTCAGGTTGATAGGCAACAGAGAGCCCGTCGTGAACAATTTCAAGGTTGTAAATCCAGGCGCACCCGACCATAATCGCCTCGCCGCCACTTTGAGAGGCCACCGCAAGGAGTTGCGTGTTACGTTCAACAGCATATTCCAGTGATAATGAATTCTCGTCGGTGATATATTTCAGCCCGTCGATATACCACTCAAAATGATCAAATTCTGCGGCCTGAGAATGATAAAAAGAAATATGGTACTGATTACAATCCGTTCTGACAACCACAAGCGAATCATTGTAAGTCCATGATTCAGGCTTAATCAGGCAAGCGCTGCAGAAACTGTTATGAGGCCCACCTGTATGGCCTGCATCATTTACCAATGTTCCCTGACCAGGAGGAAATGCATAGTCGTCATAAGCCAGGGTAGAATCTCCCTGATCAATAAAAAAGGATTCAGGGAGCAACCTATACGTACCACTCTCCAATAAATAAGGAAAAGGCGTTAAGACTGCTTCGTGTACCCCTTCAAAGAGCCGTCCTTCAAGGCGGCAAAACCGAGTAATCACAGAAGAGGTATTAAACAACGAATCATTTTGCAATAAATTACCCTGAAAAATGGAATTATACACAACCACGCTGTCCTCCTCACGCTTATTGTAAATTGCATGAGCGGCATAAGGCCAATTGTTTAGAAAGGTACAATTCCCCATTTCCAGACGTATCCGGTTGGCAGTTGTCGTGCCGGAAGCATCCATAAAAACCGTAGCATTATCGGCCAGCATCCGGTCATCATCTTCATTTCGGTCAAAAACAGAATTAAAGATGGCTGCACGATTAACCATAGGAGACAAATAAACGGAAGACCCTCTGACCCCTGAAGAGCTGCTTATACCGAAATTCCGGATAAAAATATTGCGGAAAAGGCAGGTATTATCATGCCCGGAAAATAATCCACCACCCCGGTATCCCATGGAATTACGGATAAAATGATTATCGGAAAGGATCAAAGAATCAACATCAGAGAAATGGCTGTCGGCAAAAACAGCCCCTCCGTTAATAGCATCGTTCAGTATAAACTGATTACCCGAAACCACCGATTTTATGTCGTCGATGATGCAAACCCCACCTCCGATAGAAGCGCGGTTCAGGCGAATCTCATTATTTTGGAGAGTCACATTTTCACAGCCATTAAAATATAGCCCCCCCCCGCGGGATGATGCGCCGGGGAGAAAATTTTCAGCATAATTATCAAAAAATCGTGTAGAAAAAACATGGGCATGTAAAACATCCGACAAAAACAATGCACCGCCACCAAAATCGGAATCTACCGTATTCTCCACAGCATTCTGAAAAAAATGTGTATGTCCGACGGCCACTTCAAGGAAGCCTGCACTGCTGACAGCTCCTCCAGTAAGGCCTGCCCGATTATTTTCAAAAACAACTTCATCCAACGATAACAACCCTAACCCATCTAAATTAACAACATACAACGCACCTCCATTGAAGGCTGCATTACAGGAATTGAACGAAGAATTTTGCATAGCGACAACATCAGCTTCAGTGGTAAAAAATGCCCCCCCATTACCCGCGACAGAAAGCCTGTTGAACTGGCAATCGTTCACATTAATTTCGAAAACATGGTCAGTATAAACTGCACCTCCCAATGCCGAAAAATTATCTGAAGCATCAAATGTATTCCGTAACATATAGATTTCGGAATTCAATTCTCCGGAAGCGTTGATATAGAGACTACCCCCATGGCCCTCCAATTCCGGGTTAAGAAAACCCGCGTAACATTCATAAAAAAAATTATCGACAAAGTCGATTCTTCCCGGATTGCCTTCCATTGAAATTGCGCCACCGTTTCCCTGCGTTACTACCACATTTTCAAACGAACAATCATGCACAAAAAATTCCTCAAAGGCGCCTCCGGAGAAGGAAAATGCCCCACCCCTACTACTGGCACGACAATCAGAAAAAATATTTTGTGTTGATACGAAAGAATCGGTACTGCCCGTAACAGGAACCGTAATGGCCAAAGCCCCACCCTGGGATTGCACAGAAAGGGATGAAAAATCATTCCCATCTAAAATCATTTCTGTAAGATTTCCGGACAAGAATGCGCCAAAGGCACCTCCATTGGATCCTGAGAACCCGTGGGAGAATCCAAGGAAACGGTTGTTTTGAATGGCAATATAATGTACATCGCCTCCGGTGGTTACTAAATTTATAGCTCCTCCGTTACCATTTCCGGCACGACATTCCAAAAATCCATATCCATCCTTTTGATCCTGCACAAGGAGAGAATCAAGTGAAGTTGCAATAATGCTGACTGCTCCACCATGATCAGCTATGCAGGAGGAAAACAGGTTAGACGTAACTCTGACGCCATGGGTAATATCGCCCGAAATCAAAGAAAAAGCCCCGCCGGCACTTGAATCGCCGGAAGAAAAACAATCAATAAAGGTATTATTGGAAACAATAGCCCCCTGCTGTAAAGATGCATCCGGAAGGTCGATACAAATACCACCACCATGCATCACAGAGGAAACCTCCGTAAATTCATTATCCGCAATACGGATCAAACCATTTACCGGCAGACCGGCATGCAAATACACACCTCCTCCTTTGGCACCCGAAGAACAATCCATTAGTTGAGCTCCTGCTAATGTGAAGCCTTCCATGGTATAATCGAAACTAAAATGCAATGCACCACCGGAACCTGTTACCGACCTACAGTTTTGAAACGAGGGCAACGCGGTGCTTCCAGATAGCTCAAGTTGTGACAAAGCCATGGCTTTCAACGACATAGCACCCCCGTCACCCTTTGCATTGCAGTTTTGAAATTGGGTCTCAACCATGGAAAAATCGCCATCAACCACACCTGCATGTAGATAAATGGCTCCCCCTTGTCCATCACAGGCTTCGACATCTGAAAACTGATTATTATTCAGGGTTATTCCCCCCATCAGATTGCCGTTGTGTAAATCAATCATTAATGCACCGCCATGTTGCTGAGCCTTGGTTCCATGAAACGTATTATTAGTAATATGCAATGAAGACAAGAGGCCTCCTTGTGCTTCCAGATAGACACCGCCACCACTCTCTCCGGCAGAAACTGCAGCCGTTTCAGTTCCCAGAAAAGTATTTGAATCAAGTATCAGACTGGATAATGGCCCTGATTGCGCGACTCCATAAACAGCACCTCCAGAACCATCCATTGAACGACAATTATCAAATGTATTACGGGTGAACCCCATGGATTGTAAACCCTGACCTTCGCTACAAACCAGATAAACTGCGCCACCATCAGAGGTGGCTATCAAATTCTTAAACAAATTGGTATCAGCGACAAAATCACCCTGGATAGAAGAAACACCTGAGAAAGACAACGCACCACCGGTACCCCCTGAATTATGAAGATTTACTCCTCCGTCGAATGTATTTCCACGCACGATGATATCCCCATTGATCACCCCGTTCAACGACACTGCCATTGAACCTCCTTCGTTGTTCCGGGACGAACAATTCATAAACCCCGGGGCATTGTCAGTAATCTGGATAGCACCCATGCGTTGAGCGGCCAAATATACAGCACCCCCTGATGCGCCAGCACTGCAGGTATTAAAATAATCATTTTTAAAAATAATCGGATGGAAAAATTCCTCTGCTTTCAGCGTCATTGCACCTCCCGATGCTACATCGTTTATTGCTTGGCAAAATTCAAAGCTACAACTGTTTACCAATAAACTATCCAAAACATTATGCGCATGAAAATCCATATAAAACGCGCCACCATCCATTTCCGCCGACCAGTTCATGCAATCCAGCCCGGATAGTTCCAGGGGAAAAGTCAGATTCCCATTGGAGGAAACAAATAATAATCCTCCGGATTCCTGCGCGTTAAGCATATCATTTCCACCATCGGCAAGGATATCCCGGAATTGTATTCGCGCTAATCCTTCCTGCCAGGAGGAGAGATAAATACCTCCGCCGGAGCCTTGCTGTGCTGCACACCGCTGAAAGCCAGCTTCGCCATATCCGTTTACCACTAAGGCATTGATGCGCCCGGCAGAAAGAAACACAGCGCCCCCATCGTTCGTAGCAGAACAATCAGAAAAAGTCGTGTTCAGTAGAGTCACAGTGTCGGAAATCGCTGCACTTTGAAAAAACAGGGCACCTCCAGAACCATTCGTGATACTGCGGCAGTGCGAAAAACTATTATTTTTTATGCGTATACCCCTGTGTAAAGTACCTTCCTGATTATTCACATAGAGAAAACCGCCATTTAATGCAGAATTAAGATGATCACAGGTATTGTCATCCACTACAAACAACCCTAAAAAATCGGCACCCGTTTCAAGAAAAACACCTCCCCCATTCCCTCCTGAATGACAATAAGAAAAAGTATTGGATTGAATCTCTACGTTACCAATAGCCTGAGGTACCTGCAGGTAAAGAGCTCCACCGTCGGAGGCGGAAGACAGGTAACCAAAAGTATTGTTTTCCATCAGGAATTCTCCAGCGGAATGACAAATCAGGCTAAAGGCACCCCCGTATTGAGGCTGAGGGCCACCTGAATCTTCGGTATTCTGCCAGCTATTATTAACCAAACGAACTGAACCTACTTCACCCACGGAGTGAATTGCGATGAACCCTCCTTGATTATGGGCAGTAAAATCAGAAAGTGTATTATCATGAAAATTAAAAAGGGCAGGGCCGTCCTGCGCATCTAAAAACAAGAAACCACCCGATTGCGCTTCATTTTGCTGAAGGTTGGTGGTTGAAAAACCATGAAGCTCCAGTATACCAATAGATCCAGAAGAAATCAGGGAGAGAAATCCGCCATCACCGTAAAGGCTTGAAGCCAGACCCAGCGTATTATCCTCGAACCGGAGAGAAGATAGCGTAGAACCTTCCTCAGAAAACTGTAAATGTGCCATCCCCCCATTTCCGGAAGCATAACAGGAATCAAAAGAACACCCGGAAAACAGGATAGAATCAGGGCTGTTTAAAGTGTAGAGCGCAAGGAATCCACCAGTATGGTTTTCCGGATTCCGACTATCTCCTGATACAACGGCCTTATGAACCAAATCATCAGTGAAACGCAATTGAGAAATACCAGCACAATTTATGTAATACGCTCCTCCAGAAGTCACAGATTCCGAATGATAGATATTACCACGAGATTCCAATTTCTGCATGACCCCACCGATTTCAACACTGATAAGTCCACCATATGCTGAGGTTATCTGATGGGAAAACACATTCTGCTGAATATGTAAAACCCCGACAACACCGGCTTCCGCATTTAAACGCAAAAAACTACCCGGATCCCGTGCCGTATTGTAAAGAATTGTATTCCCTGAAAGCAAAATACTATCGAGGGTAAAAAACTCCGTGAGAAAAAATATATTTCCCACATTCCCGCTATACTCAGAATCCACAACTGAGAGCCCATGCTGACCTGGAATACAGTAATATAAGGAAGTAAAATTTGCTCCTGCCTCTTTTAAATCAATCCCTTCAATGGTTTCATTATGAACAATAATTGCATTACTTTCGATAGAAAACAAATACTTAAAAGCCAAATTTACCGATGAAGAAATCATGTTTTCCGACAGCGTAACCTGATCACAATGGGTAAGGGAAAGCACCCGGCCTGAATTTACAACTTGATTACGAGAAAAGGAAAACGTTTCCAAAGCAGTGTTTCCGTGAATGGCGGCAAAATGAGGTTCATTGGTTGTTGACTGCACCGAATGAATCAGGTTATCCGTCACAGCTATTGTGGTAAGCACAGGATTCTCTGTTAAAGATAGAAAAGAAACTGGTATGTCAGAATTTGTGATTTGATTGCCAGTAAACTGAAAAGAGGCAAGCTGAGTGATAGAGGCAGCAAGACCTCCCTGACAGGTTTCGAAAGTGTTTGCTTCGACTATCAAATCAGATATTGAAAAATTTTGATAAAGATTAATGGCATATCCCGCAACCGTTTGAAAAGAACAGGAGGCTATTCGCAAATGGGTTTCCGGACAACCTGATTGTAAAACAATTCCATTGGTATTGATATTTTCAAAATGACAGAAAGTGATATCTTCTATCCCATTATTTACCGAAACCGCTGCGCCGGCTTCTGCAGCAATATCTTTTATCGTCAGATAACGCAATACTGAAGTACGGGCATTCCTTTTTGCACTATAAATCCGGATACCGTTCCAATACGTAGATTGTTGTTCTGGTGAGGAAAGCATAATTTGTTGTTCAGGTTCACCCTCTGCCAGAAAAACACCCGCCACGTCCATTCGTTTACCTGAAAAAAACTGCACCTGTGTTCCAGGCATCAGCCGAAGGGTATCCTCATCAGCTACCGTTACATTCACAGTGACCATATAAAGCGTATCTGCATACCACTTGCCGGAAACATTGGGCGTGTTGATATATACAGTATCGTTTACAATGGAGGATAATACTACGGCAGATTTTAATACCAGAAAAAGAAGAAAGATGTGCCTGAAAAACACTTTTTTCATGATCGCAGTTTTATTTTACACTTCACAATTAAAGTGGCATCCGGCCAAAAAACCGGCACAAAAACCCAACACTGCTGATCTTAGTTGCAAACCGTCATATGCATTGAATTCTGTATAGCCGTTGCCAAAAATCTTTACCCGCCAAATTTATCACATTTCCATTAGAACGCAAAGAAATCATTTTGAATAAGATAAAATTATCTCCATTGGCAATGCAAAAAAAACACAAAACCGATTTTTTACAATACAGGCAAAATAGCAAATTAAGGATGAAGCTATCTTTGGATTCAAATATGATTTAACAAAATGGCAGTTCAGACTGTTCCTAAAAAAGGAATTGAAATTGTCTAAAAAACAATAGGAAAGGTACAACTATGACAAAAATTTTTTATATTTGCACTACCAAAAGTAGTTATGAATCAATAAATCATAGTAATAATACTAAAAGCCATTCCATTATGAAAAAAAGTTACATTAAGCTTCTGCCTGTTCTACTGCTTGTAGTAGGTATGATGTCTGGTTGTGTATCTACGAAAATGCCTGGTTCTTACACTGTTGAGCCAGAGACGCTGGAAAACAACGGAGGTAAAATCGCCGTTAAAGTAGAAGGCACCGTACCAGAAAAATCTTTCCATAAAAAAGCTGTAGTTGAATTCACTCCCGTGATGAAATACGACGGAAAAGAAAAAGAACTGAAATCCATCACTTTAAAAGGCGAAAAAGCCGAAGGCGAAGGAAAAGTCATTAACACAAAAGAAGGTGGCAGTTTTGATTACAGTACAGTAATTGATTATGAACCCGGTATGGAAGAAGCCGTTCTGGTGGTTCAACCAAAAATTACACAGAAAAACAAATCCATCGAAACTCCTGAAGTGACACTCGCTGAAGGAACTATTATGACCTCACAGTTTGTGATGCATGATGAAGATATTTGGTTTGCTTCACGCGAAAATGCCGAAAAACTGGGCATGAAAACCGATGAATATTACGAACTGGTTACTTTGGTGGATCAATCCGCCACTTTCTATTTTCAGGTAAATCTTGCCAACATCAA
>Ga0265294_10000392_pt1 | contig 58575 bp, 40 predicted proteins | sample MunlanPumphouse3_FD_192504 | JGI IMG/M metagenome (GOLD analysis project Ga0265294, IMG submission 192504) | Groundwater microbial communities from a municipal landfill in Southern Ontario, Canada - Pumphouse #3 | ecosystem: Environmental > Aquatic > Deep subsurface > Groundwater | place... | reverse complement strand
CATCCCATTCGGATCTTTTTTATTTTTCAGATAGGCGAGGTAGTTTTTCATGGGCGTATAGTAACGCTCGGCCAGGCGGCTATCTCCATACTGAAGCCAGACATACCAGGGAATCAGCACGAAAGCGCTGCCCCACTCGGGTGAATCGCGGAAATCCGGACTGAAGACGGTATACTCCGGGGCGATATCGGGAACCAGACCATTGGGGAGCTGGGCTTCGGCACAATCGCGCATGATTTTCGTGTAGTGGCGCATGAGGCTCAGGTTCGCGATGAGTCCATTGGCCATGAGATGAGTCTGCTCAAGCCAGCCGAGTTTTTCGCGATGAGGACAATCGGTGAAAACGCTTTGAAAATTGCTGTAGATGGCCATTCGGATCAGGTGGTCAATCCGGTTAATGAGCGGATTGGAGCAGGAGAAGGAGCCCGCTTTATCGGCGGAGGCATAGGTGAAATTGCCGACCAGGCCTGTAATCGTGACAGCGCCCTCCTGAGAAGGTGCGGTTTTCCCGGAGAGGTTTACCGCGGAGGCGCCTTCAATCTGGACATAGCGAAAGCCGTAGTAGGTAAAGCGGGGAGCCCAGGTGATTTCCTTGCCTGTCTGGGCAAAAGTGTACTCAAAATAGACGGGTGAACCGGACTGGTTCTGACGGACCGTTCCATCATCGTTGAGGATTTCTCCGGGCCAGAGGCGGATCGTTTTGCCGGCTGAGCCGATGGCCGAGACCTGGGGGAAACCGGAGAAATTCTGGCCCAAATCCATGACGAAGATGCCCGGTTTGGGCTCGGTGACGCTCTGAGGCTGATACTCCTTCATGACCTTTACGGGAGGAGCATATTGGGCGCTGAGGACTCCGCCGGGGCCCTCGGTCGGTGAGGCCGGCTGCCAGTGCAGATCGGTTTCCAGGCGTGCATCGTAATCTTCACCGCCATACGTGCAGGAGAAGGTAATCGGGCCCGGCGCTGTGAGCCAGCTTGAATCGGTGCCAATTACCTGGCTTTTGCCATCGGCGTGGTCGATCTGGAGTCTGCAGATCAGTTTGGGATTTCCAAAGGAACCGGTGAATTTGATATAGCGGCCGCCCCGGACGTTGTACATACCGTTGCCCAGCATGACAGAGAGGGTATTGGTCCCGGAGAGAAGCTCCTGCGTGATGTCATAGGTGGAGTAGAGGCAGGTTTTGCGATAGTTTGTCCAGCCGGGGTCGATGACGGAAGTGCCGACTTTTTTGCCGTTCAGGCTCAGCTCGTATTGGCCCAGACCGCAGATATGGATTAACGCCCTCTGAGGAGGATTATCGAGCTCAAATGTTTTTTGGAAGAGAGGCAGGCGGTTGCCATCCAATTGGATATTGCCCCAAGGTTTTATGCCATAGGCGCCGCGGGAGACGGGTGCGACCCAGGCGTCGGTTTCATTAAATTCAGCAGAGGTCCACTCGGGGAACTCCTTGTTGCTGGTTTTCCAATCGGTGTGAATGGGGATTTCGAGGAGAGAATCGTTTTTTGTTTTAATTTTGAAGAGGCCGATCATGCCTGCTTCGTTATCTTGGGTGCCGTCATTGACGGCCAAAATGGCGAGCTGATTGGCACCTTTTTTGAGATGGGGTAGAATATCGAATTTGAAAAACTTTGAGTAGGCGGCGCCGCTCCCGGCTTCGCGGCCGTTCACAAAGAGAGTGAATTTGTTGTCGGCGCTGATCTGAACCTCGGCGCTGAGGGCTTCTTCGGGGAGATCAAATGATTTGCGGAAATAGTATTTGCCCGGTGGTGTAAAGAGTGGGCTGGGATACCAGATCCACTCGAGCTTTTCATCGACTTTTTCGGCGGGCAGCTCAATGAAGGAGGCTTTCCAATTCTCGGGTTTCAAAATGCCCATGGTCCAGAAGGAGGGTTCGCTCCAGGTGCTGAACTTCTGATCGCGATCCCAGACGCCAACGGTCCAGAAGCAGGATTGGAGGGAATCGAGTTTTTTGCCGGCATAGGGGATATGGTTCTGCTCAGAGGAGATGACCTGTCCGCTATCCCAGAGGTCGGCCTTGCCGGGAGCCAGAAGTTCCGGGGATGTAGCGGCCAGAATGCGGTAGGCACTCTGGGTTTCGGCACGGCGGTCGGCCTGAAGTTGCCAGCTCAGGAGCGGCTCGGGCTCTTCAATGGCCAGGGGCTGCGTCTGATATTCGCACTGGAGTTGAACGGGGATGAGCCCCGCGGATACAATGGCCGTAAAGACCAGGAAAGAGAGAAGAGCGCCCATGTTTTTGAGGCTCTGATAATTTGTTGCTAACCTATTCATTACTGCGGTTTAGGTTAAGGAAAAGAGGCTTTATTGTCAATCTCACGGGGGGACCAGGGGACAAAAAAGCCGCTCTTATCGGGAGCGGCTGATATGGAGCATTTCTGCTTTCCATTCCTGGTATTTTATATAGAATTGCGATAGTGGAAGGAGATGGGTATCTGCTGGTGTGTTGAGGTTGAAGATACTCTTAACTCTTTAAAAGAAAATGTGTTAAATAACCTCAATCGTATTTATGGATATTTGGGATAAAGACGGCCGTTCTAGGATGATGGCTAAAATTAAATCGACAAATACGAAGCCGGAAATTAAGCTGCGTAAGTTCTTGTTTGCGGAAGGGTTCAGGTATAGAATCAATTTAGAAAAGTTGCCGGGAAAACCGGATATCGTACTATCGAAATACAAAACCGTGATATTTGTACATGGGTGCTTTTGGCATAAGCATGAAGGTTGCCGTAGATCCCACGTACCCAAAAGTAATGAGCAGTATTGGATTAGTAAAATTTCTGGAAATGTCAAAAGAGATAAAATTAATATGAAAGAATTGGAGGATATTGGTTGGAATGTTTTTATTGCATGGGAATGTGAAATAAATAATAAGAATAAGTTTGAAAATATTAAAAATAAAATTTTAAATTTCTTAAGAAAAAATATTAAAAGTATTAATGCATAATAAAAAAGAAAAACTTAAAATAATTTCTCTTTTTTCTGGGTGTGGAGGGCTAGACCTTGGTTTTCATAGTCAAGGTTATGAAACTATTTGGGCAAATGATTTTGCTCATTGGGCTTGTGAAACATTCAGAAGAAATTTAGGAGATGTTATTATTGAAGGGGATGTTGAAAAAATTGATCCATATAAAGACCCAACTATTCCAAGCTGCGACATTATTTTAGGAGGTTTTCCGTGCCAAGATTTCTCACTAATATGGAAGCAGCCTGGGCTTCATGGGGAAAGAGGTAATTTATATAAAAGTTTCTTGCGTTTTGTAGACGCTAAAAAGCCGAAAGTATTCGTTGCTGAAAATGTAAAAGGTTTGCTTACAGCAAATAAGAAAAAAGCGATACAGCAAATAATCGAAGATTTTGAGAATATTGCGCCTGGTTATTTGGTGAAAGCAAAACTGTATAATTTTGCGGATTATGGGGTACCACAATTTAGGGAAAGGGTATTAATTGTAGGGATTCGGATTGACACTGGGTTTAATTTTGAGCATCCAAGGCCAACCCACGGTCCAAAAGCCGGCAAGCCATATTTTACATCCGAAGAGGCTCTTGATGGAGTTGAAAAAGTACCGTTCAATAAAGAGATAATGAAGATTTCCTCTAAAACAGTTGCTATGCTGAAATTAATACCGGAGGGGGGAAATTTTACAGATATTCCCAAATCGAGCCCTCTGTATGTGAAGGGGATGATCAGTCATGTTTATAGAAGACTGAAACGCGATGAACCGGCCAAGACAATAATTGCCGCTGGAGGAGGAGGGACTTGGGGATATCATTATTCTGAAAATAGGGCATTAACCAACAGGGAGCGTGCTCGACTGCAATCTTTTCCAGACGACTTTATATTTGAAGGTTCAACTACAGAAGTACGCAGGCAAATTGGAAATGCCGTTCCGCCTAGGGGGGTGGAAGAGCTTGCGAAAGCACTCAAGCCGCTTTTCGCGGGTGATTACGAGCATGTTGATCTTAGAATCCAGATGCAAGAAAATATGAAAATACCATTTTCTAAAAGATTGGCATCAATTGTTTATTGAGTTTCTATGAAATTATTATTATCTAATTTTGGAAAAGCAAAGTATAAAACTCATCCCAAGACGCGCGATATCTGGTATGAGAATCTTAAGCTTGCTGATAGCATAAAGATTGCAACAGGTTATATTTCTTCTGGCTCACTTACTGAATTGGCTAAAATAGTCGAGCTTAATCCAAAACCAAAAATAGATTTGTTAATTGGAATGCATTTTTTTAGTGGTTTTACGAAGCCTCAGTATGATTCAGCTTTAGCATTGCATAATATTTTACAAAATAATGGAAGAGGAAGCGTTTATATATCTAATTCTATTATGTTTCATGGTAAACTTTATTCGTTTACCAAGTCTGAGAATTCCAAGGATATTTACAGGGCAATCGTAGGCTCTTCCAATATCGGGAGCATGGTTGAGTCCAGCTTTGGACTATATGAAGCTGATTGCTATTTTCAGGACGATAAATGTGGCAAGTTGGTACACGAGACTATATTAAATCTTCACAGGGATATTGGAGTAATAATTTCTGAAGTATCTATTAAGTCTTTTAATAAAAATAATGACTTGTTGGAAGATCATTATGGAGTCGTTAAAGTTTCACACGAAGAATTGGTGAAAGTTTGGGATACAAAAACAAGTACAGTTTTTAATATACCTGTAAAAACTGAACCTAAAAGTAACTTAAATGCGTTCTTTGGGCGCGGGCGGAAATCTCCAAGGGGTTTTGTGGTTCCGAGACCTTGGTATGAGGCTGAGTTAATAGTTCCTTTCAATATAACAAAAATTCAAAATTATCCCAAGGACAGAAGTATTAATGTTTACACTGATGATGGTTGGTCGTTTAAATGTGCAACAAATGGACAAAATGCCAAAAACTTTAGGTCTATAGAGGATTTACAAATCCTTGGACGTTGGATAAAAGGGAGATTGGAGCTGTCAGGAGCTTTAAAAATTGGTCAACCAGTGACGGATGACGTTCTCAGCAAATATGGCAATAGTACAGTCAAACTTATAGCGACTTCTGACCCTAACGTTTGGCTTCTTGATTTCACCCAAAATACTAAATGAGATTTCAATCATACTTAGCAGGCTTAAACAATTCAATGCTTGCCGAAAGCGTAGAAAAAACCGCTAATTTGGCTTGGACGAAGATTCAGGAACATTTTGATTATTCCAACCATATTAATGGTCTGTTGCTTGGGAATGTGCAAAGTGGCAAGACGGTCCAGACGTTAGGCATTATCTCAAAATTGGCTGATGAAGATTTCAGAATATTTTTATTGCTAACGACTGACAACGTATATCTTCAGAAACAAACATTTGAGAGAGCAACAAATACTCTGAAAGATTTTGATGTTATTGGCGAGTATGACGATGTGAAATTTATGTCTCAGGGGCTGCTCAAGCCAATAGTTATTGTTCTAAAGAAAAACACGAATATACTGCGTAAATGGCGCAACCATCTCTCATCATCAGGATATTGCCTAGCAAAACCTATTCTTATTTTTGATGATGAAGCGGACGCGGCAAGCCTTAATACTCTTATAAATAAAAAAGAGGTCAGTACTATAAACAACCATTTGGCTTCAATTAAAAAGTTGTCATCCAGCAGTATTTATTTTCAAATTACAGCTACACCCCAAGCTATTCTTTTGCAGTCGTCTGTTTCAAATTGGAATCCCGCATTTGTTATATATTTTCCGCCGGGCGGAGGGTATATTGGTGGGGATTTTATTTATTCTGCCCCAGTTTCATATTGTATTAGATTTACTGGAGAGTCAGAACTGGATGATGTCAGAGATGACAGTATTTTTATTCCGCTTGGGCTTCGAAATAGTCTTATGTCATTTCTGGTTGTCTGCGGGCACTTCAAAGAGACAGGCCAAAGTACTTGTTCTTTCCTAATTCATCCCAGCGTCAGGATAAACGATCATGAGATGTTCGCTAAAAAGATAGGAGAACATCTCAATTATTTATTATCTGAGATGGATGAGGACTCATTTGATTCAGATCTAAGAAAAGCTTGGCAACATCTTCAGTCTACAAAACCTGATATTACTAATTACGTAGATATTAAGAAGAACATAGCCACAATCTTGTATGATCAAAAACTGAATGTTAATGTACTAAATTCCAGTTCTCCGATTGATATAGATTATAACAGTGGATTTAATATCCTTGTGGGTGGAAACAGTTTGGGGCGCGGACTTACATTGCCTAGGCTTCAGACCGTTTATTACTGTCGAAAATCGAAGACTCCACAGGCAGATTCTTTTTGGCAGCATTCACGGATGTTTGGCTACGATAGGGACGCAGGATTAATGAGGATTTTTATTCCACCAACACTGCATAAGCTATTTACAGACTTGAATAACTCAAACAGGGTGCTTATTAAGCAAATAGAGGAATATGGACTAGATGGCATACAGCTAATCTATCCCGAGAATATTAGGCCGACAAGGAAGAACGTCATAGACGATGAGTTTCTCAATTGTATAGTCGGCGGGGTTAACTACTTCCCTAATGATCCGTTACAAGAAAACACGGAAGCTATAGATGATTTATTAAGTTCTTATACTGATGAAAATGGTTTTGTTGAAGTCAGTTTTGATGTTATCTATAAATTATTAGGATTAACTGGGAGTTATAATAAAATAGATTGGAATAACGAAAAATTTAAAAATTGCGTGCAGTCTTTGAACGTTAAGAGACCCAGCACAAAATATCTGCTTATCATCCGCCACAATAGGGATATTGCCAAGGGGTCCGGTACTATGCTTTCTCCGAATGACCGCAATCTTGGAGATAGTGTTAAAGATTCCGTGATTTTAACTTTATACCGGAATATAGCCTCGACAAATAAAGGTTGGAAAGGGAATCCGTTCTGGATGCATAACATTAAATTTCCTTCAGGTATTTGTTTTTACGATACTAAATCTTAATATCCAGCAAAAAAAGCCGCTCTTATCGGGAGCGGCTTAAATGTGAACGAAACTAAAGCAGGTTGCTTATTTTACGGGAAGCGAACCTGTTTTAGTGTTGAGGACGCTGGATTTTCTCTACGGTGCCGTGTTTGAAATAGGCGGCACGGAGGGCCTCGAGGGTCTCGTCACGTTTTTCGTAAAGGCGCTTGCTGGGACGCTTTGCGGTGCGGCTCAGGCAATAAGCGGTCAAGACCGGTAGTCCGACGGTTGCATCCAGATAGGCGACAACGCAATCGGGCAGATTCTCGGGGTTAATCTTTCCCCAGCTGACGGCTTCGCTCGGGGTTGCACCGCTCAAGCCGCCGGTATCCGGACGCGCATCGGTCATCTGGAAGAAATAATCGTGACCCGTTTCGGGAATGCCCATGACTTCCTGAATCTGGGGCTCGGTCTGGAGCATGAAGTTCTTGGGAGAGCCGCCCCCGACCAGAATGACGGAGGAATTGAGCTTATTGATTTTGGCCCAATGCACGATGGAGGCGGTCTGGTTGACGTCGCGGGTGACATCGAATGCAAATTTGGAATCGCGCAGCGCCATGGCGGCGACGTTCATGCCGATGGAGCTATCTCCGGGGCTGCTGGTGAAGACGGGAACGGCGGCCTGATAGGCAGCGCTCAGGATCGACTGAGTGGGGAGGCCCATTTTCTTTTCCCGCTCGTGGACGTAGCGTCCCAGTTTGTAATGGAATTCATCGGTGCCCATAGCGGCTTGGAATTCCGGGGCCTGAATGGCCTGTCTGACGAAGGCATCCGTATCCAAAAGGACATCATAATCGAAGAGGACGTCGTAGATGCGGATGACGCCTTTATCCCGGAGCTTAATATCATCGACGAAAGGGGAACCGGAATGCAGGTGCAGGTCCAGACCGAAATGCAGATCATGGTAGAGGTTTGCGCCCGTGGCGATGATCCAATCGACGTAACCGCCCTGAATGAGGGGGATGATGGCGCTTCTGCCCAGTCCGGCCGGGGTCAGGGCACCGGTCAGGCTCATTCCGACCAATCCGTTTCCGGGCAGCATTTTGCGGCTGACCAACTGGCAGCCTTCTCTCAATCTGCCGGCGTTGTAGGCCAGAAAGGTTTGATCAATAAGGTCCGCAACACTCACATTTTCCTGAATGCCATCGGGATTCAGGCGCGGAAATTTTTTCAGATGCTTGCAAGCTTTCTCTTCCATATCAATTCTTTATTAGCGCACACGGTACCGTGCTCCCCCATCATAGTGATTCTATGGATAATTCAATACTATTTTGTGCGAAGTTCGTCGAAAAGGTCCTTCTAAGTCCAAGTCGGCGAAAGAAAAAGGATGCTCTACAGAGGTAAAGCATCCTTATTCTCCATTCAACCTCTTACGGGGGGAGGAAATCAGAGGTATTTCAAAATGGCGTTGAAATAGCCGGTTGTTTCCGCAAGGCCGGGCAGGACATCGGTCATATCTTTCTCGTACTCCACGCTGCAGACGCCGGTGTAGTTGTTTTTGGCGATTGCGGCGAAGAACGGGCGGAAATCGATAATACCGCGGCCGGCCTCGATGCAGTGGCCGCTCTTAGTTGCCTGGGAGACATCGCGGATGTGCATGTCATAGATGCGGGAGCTGTATTTCTTGTAGTCCTCAAGCAGGTTAGCGCCGGTCCGGACGGTGTGGGCGATGTCGTAGCAGATGCCGATGCGCGAATCGAGTTTTTCCACATGCTTCCAGACGTCGGTGGCGTCGGGGAAGAGCGGAGTGTCGGGGCCGTGAATATGGATAGCGACTTTGAAGTTATACTCTTTGACGAGCTCATCTACCAGAGGAAGGAGCTCATATTTGGGGATGCCGACGATCATATCGACTCCCACGCGTTTGGCATAGGCAAAGGCGTTTTTTACCTCGGCCTCGGTGTTCATGTAGATGGGGCCCACGGCGTACGGGGTGACCTCATATTTTTTGAAGAGGGCCAGGACTTCGGCGATTTTCGCGTCGTCGGCATTGATTGGCAGGTGGAAATCCTTGAGGGACATGTAGCGGATGTCGAGCCGCTTCATCATCTGAAGGGCGGTTTCCAGATTATATTTCACGAAAGTGTAGCCGGCACAGCCCATGCGGAAAGGGAGAGCCTTCCGGACTGGAGCGGCTGCCTGAGCCTGCGGGCCGGCAACAAACGGGACCGAGCCCAACGCCAGGAGACTCGTGAGTCCCAGGCCCGATTTTACAAAGCAACGTCTATTCATCCTATTATCTGTCAGTTTGGGGAGGAAAAGAGAAACCGCGCTTCATTGGGTGAAGAGCGCTTTTACCGGTTCCTTCCGTTTTGCATTTTTAGCCCTATCGCTCATGCACAAGGAAGCTGACGCTTCAGCGACTGGACGCGTTCAATGCTATGCAGGCAGGGCCGGAAAGTCAATCTTTGTTTCGGCAGCACGGCTCCGAAAATGGATTTTAAAGAGAAGAATAAAGAGATCGCAAGAGGCCTGTAAAAAGCCTCCTGCGGTCAATTTATGAGAGGTTATTCCTGGTCTTCTATAACGACATGCCACTCATCGCTATTGCAGCGGAGCTCGGGCACGTACATGGCGCCGCCCAGGACAGGGAGCGCATGGAATTGGCCCGGGATTTCTGCCCGGCATTCGTAGCGGAGTTCCCAGAGACCTTGCGGGAGTTGATCTAGGAAAGAGGCGATCTTGCGGTCGCGCTGCTCCTGGTAAACCCACTGAGTGCGGCCCGTGTAATCCTCATCGTTCGAGGCGGGTGAGGGGAGACTCCAGCGCCAGAGAGGAACTATCGGCTGAGCCGAACTATCTTCGAGGCCGGACTCGGTTTCCAGAGCGGCTGCCGCGCGCTTCTTGATTCCCAGCGTGCTGAGCTCTCGTGCGAAGAGAGGAGCGCCGCTCTTGAGCTGCTCGGATTCGAAGCCAGCAGGTTTCATGTCTTCAAAGAGGAGATACTCGTAGTTGTTCTTGGCGTCGAGCGTCAGGACCACTTCGATGCGTTCGCCGGAGCGGACCATGTCGCCCTGCTTGAGGAGCGTTTTGCGTATCGAAGGCCCTTTGAGCAGGGTGGGTATTTTCTCCAATCTGTAGTATTGGCGGCGAACGAAGATTTCATTGCCTGCGGCGGGGATCGGGTCCTCGAGGCTGAAATACTTCGTATTTACAGAGAAATAAAGCGGCGCATCGCCTGCAATGCGGGTGAGCTTAATTTCGTTATTGCCATCATGGAGAAGTGCGGGATCGACCCAGAGATTGCATTTGCCGGTGAGGAGCTCTGAGAGGCTCAGCTTGCGGCTATCTACGGGTGAACCGTTGACCTCGAGGGCGTACTCGATTTCGGAGATATTTTCCCGGGATACTTTGATGAAATCGGTGAGCGCCAAAAGAGTGATGGCGGTATCGCGGGTGTTATTCCATTGAGTGCCTCGCCGATTTTTGATGAGCCAGTTTGCGGCGGGTTGAATGAGCTCGCTCTCGGGCTCAGCGCGGACGAGTGCTGCCAGGATGAAGGCGGTGGATTCGACATCGCCATCGGACCAGCGCCAGCCAAAGCGGCTTCCACCCCAGTGGGCCGTGGTTAAATCCAGTGCCGAGGGCTGATCGGTATCGCTCTGGCGGAAGAGGAGCGTCTGATCCGGGGTGTCATCCCGAATGACACCGTTTTCCAGATTGCGCACCAGGACAGCGGCCTTATCCTTAAAGCCCAAATTGAGGGCTGAGAGAGTGAGTAGTGCTCGGGTGTAGGGGTTCAGCCTGTCGCGGTTTTCATAGAGATTATTGAAGGCCGTGAGTCGATGCTCAGGTTGATTTTTCTCCGAGGCCGTGGCGGTACTCAGGGCATGAAGCATCCAGGCTTGGAAATCAAGCTGATCACGGTATTTGACCAGATTTTCATCGAGCCACTGAACGGCTTTTTCCATGGGAGCGCTCTGGATATCGATTCCGGCTGATTGAGCCAGAGCCAGACCCCAGAGGACGTAGGCCGTCATGTAGGCATCCGAGCTGCTGTCTTTCCACCAGCCCCAGCCGCCATCGCCCTGCTGGCTTTCGTATAGAACGCTCAGGGATTTCTGAGTGATTTCATCAAGCTGCGAAAGAGGTTTGCGTTCTCCCGCTTTGGGCGCCTGAATATTGGGATCGCGGCCTCCGAAAAGGCGGCTCTCGATATCTTCGGGTTTCAGACCCAGTTCGCCCAAGGTGCGCGCGACGATCACGGCAGGCAGGAAGCGGCTCATCGTCTGCTCCGTGCATCCGTAGGGATAATCGAAGAGATAAGGCAGAGCATCAAGCATGGTCGCGGCCAGGCTGGGTGTGAGCTGAATCTCCATAGAGGTAGACCTACGTTCCTTGGGGAGATTGACACTGATCAGGGCCTGGCCTTTAGAGAGCTTGCCGGAGCGCGAGATCCATTTTTCAATCCCGTGTTCATAGACAGGGTAGGTTTTCTCCATGGCATCGGCGTAGAGTTCAGAGCGTGCCATGACTTTGATTTTAACCTCACCGGGAGTCAGTGCAGAAACGTTCCAATCAACCCGTTTTTCGCCGTGAGCGGGAATCTGAACCGAGATTTCAGGGTTATCCAGAATTTTGAGAATATCGCTTGAATCGGTGCTCAGAGAGGCGGTCAGGGTGAGATCCTCCTCGCTGTTGTTATTGAGGAGAGCGGAGAGGGTGACCTTATCTTTTGACGTAAAGAAGCGCGGGGCCTGCAGACGTGCCATGAGAGGCTGGCGGACTTTGACCTCGGCTCTTTCGATACCGAACTGGTTCGTGCGCGAATGGGCTCGAGCGGTGATGCGCCACTGGGTGAGGTTATCGGGATAATGGATTTCGGCCTCGGCATTGCCCTGGGCATCGGTTTGAATCAGAGGCAGCCAGAGAATGGTGGAGCGGAAATCGGTTCGGACTCTCACTTGGGTTTCGTCGATCAGAGCGCCTGCATCTTCTTTCATGGAGAGGGCCTGATCGCTCTCTGCCAACTCGAGTCCGAAGGAATTCATGTTCCATGCCGTCCGTCCTCTACTCATCGGCGGAGCGGCTGCCAGCATAGCTCTGCCGCCCATAGCCATACCCTTTTCTCCCCCGAGAGAGACACCTGCCTTAGCTGTGGCTCTGGCGAAATATTCCTCAGGTTTTGCCGCGACATCAAAAACCGCTTCTTCCGAATAGAGCATCTCCTCACCCTCAACAGTGGAAGCATCTTTGCTCTTTTCTTCTTTGTGCAGGAGTTTGGTCAAGGGACGCCAGAGCGAGTGATCGGTCCTCACGGCTTTGTAACGGAGCTCTCCGAAGAAAAACTTACGAGGGTCCGGAGCATATTCCTGCTGGATGCTGTAGACCGATTCATCGGTCACGCCGAGGGCGACCTCAGTGCTGAGAGGGTTGCCGTCGCCGTCCAGAGTCCGGATTTTAACTTTAGCGATATCCTGGGGCTGTTGACTTTGGGCATCGGGAGTCACCTGGACTTGGATGTAATTTTTCTCGGGAGGGACGATAATCTGGGTCTCATTCTGGAAGAGCTGAGAATCGGCCATCATTGCGGCGCTGAGCCAGACATTCGGGGTGTAAGCATCGGTAATAGGCAGCTCAATCAGTTTTGCGTCGCCGGTGATATGAATGACCTCGGAATAGAGGATGCGGTCGGCTTCCACGGTGAAGAGGGCGTGGCGGCCGGGAATATCGGTCTGAACCAGAATGGGCATGGTGCGGCCCAGACGCGCGGTATCCTGATCGAGAACCAGCGTAATGCCCTGATTGCGGATGCCGACGGTGCGGGTGTTTTTATCCGCGGACCAGAGGAGAGTTTCGGTCTTGACGGGCATCCAGGGGATTTTTTCGCCATTGGCGAGAAGGAGGAAATCGTCACTGGCCCAGGAGACCTGATAGCAGCCGGCTTTCTCTATTTTGAACCTGAGTTTGGCTTTGCCATCCTCTGCGGTTGAGATTTTTTCAGAAAGGATATTCTCAAACCGATAGCCTTGTGTGTGGATCTGCCACGGTTTCTGTCCGGGCTCCTGCGCAGGCGGGAAGTTCCCTCGGCCCAGCCGAGTCTTCAAGTTTTCCAATTCATCGCCTTCCACGAGTTTTCCGGAAGGATCGAGCCATTTCTCGATCCAAAGTTTACGCTTCACCTCAATGCGGCCTTCGACCTTTTGCGGGTTGCCGTTTGCATCCTGAGTCTGAATCAGAATTTCGGCGGTGTCGCCCGGGAAGAAGATATTCTTTTGGGGTTCGAGTTTGGCGTAGTAGCTTTGGCGGGTGACCTTGACCGAGCCCTGGGACTGGATTTGCCTTCTTGAGGCATCGGTTACACGGGCTTCGATGACGTATTCCAGGTCCGTTGTGGCCTGGCGGGGTGTATCAATGACGATTTTAGCTTCGCCGGAGGCATCGGTTTTCAGAGTTTCAGTTTTGACGACCTCTCCCGGGTTATACCGCCAATTGTAGTTGAAAGATTGGTCCATCGCCTCATAGAGCCAGGGGTATTCTCTCTTCTTTGGCCAGGAGTGATGATACTCTTTTTGGCGGACTTCTACTTCCACATCGGCATTGGCGACGGGGGCGCCAAAAAAGAATTCAGCTTTGATGGTGGCCTGGACCTGGTCGCCGACGCGGTAACTTTTGGGCGAATCGGCATCGGCGGAATCCGTGGAGACGGTGACCTTGAACTCGGGCAGCTTGTACTCCTCCAGGCGGAAGAGCTGAGCTGAGCCGATCACCCTATCGGTATTTTCCTGAAGAAAAATGAGGGAATACTCGCCCAATGTCATTTCGGGAGTGACCTCCAGAGAGGCGGCTGCTGAGCCGAAATCGTTGAGCTGAAGGGTATCTTCCTTAACCTTGTTGCCTTTGGGGTCGTTGATGCGATAGGTGAGCCGGGTGCCTGCAGGAGTCGTCATCTGATCGGCAGAATGAGCGCGGACGATGAGTTTCCATTCTACTTTCTCTCCCGGACGATAGGCAGGGCGATCGGTAAAAGTGTAGAAGCTCAGACGGCTGCCTTTATTCAGAGATGCCCTATGTAGCATGGGAAAAAGAATAGCCGATTGATCACCTTTAACTGCGCTGAGGACGCCATAGAAGTAATTATTGTCGCTATCGGGGATATCTAATTTGGCCAATCCCTGGGAGTCGGTTTGTGCGCTTGTGGAGTAGGGAATCCACTCGTTATCTTTCCTGGATTGCATGGTGAGTTTGAGCTGCGCGTCGGCTATGGGCTTGCCAGTGAGGGCATTGCAGACAAAAGCCAGGCCCTCTCCCTGCGGTGAGGTTTTGAAAATGATGCCCGTTTCGGTGACCAGGAGCAGGTCGCGCGCGGTGCGATTGCCGCCGGTGGCTTCCAGGAGGTAAGCGCCCTTGGGAAGATCGGTTTGCAAAGTGATATTGGTGTGAACCTCAGTGTGGTCGCCGGGAGCGGTGCCCGTCAGGGAAGTCTGATAAAAAGGAGTTTTGCCGGAGGTCTGAATCTGCTCGACGAACGTATGCAGCGTCAGATGTTTTTTGTAAGGCAGAGCGCAATCCCTGTTCAGGTCAATCGGGTAGAGAGCCAGATCCATTTTTTCGGTATTCCGATAGACGAGGGAGAATTCAATTTCGCTGCCCGGGAGGAAGAAGTAGTTCACATAAACATTAAGGGTTGTTTCGGTAATCCTTTTGATGGCGTTTTGCGCCTGGTCGTAATAGGGAGACTCCTCTTTGGTGAAGCTCTGTAACAGTTTTTTGTAAACCTGAAGGGCTTTTTCGTAATCGGGCTTGTAGGTGTAACGGCCTTCGGAAATCCAGACGAGTTTTCCCATGTTTTCCAGCCATTCTCCGTATTCGAAGAGGGCCATGTCATACCAGGGCGTCGTTTTTTCAGACTCCAGTGCCTTCTGATATTCCTGGCCGGTCAGAAAATGGGTGTCGGGCTCGAATGAGCGGTTCCGGTAGGAGGTAGCCAGGAGGATGCGAATGCGGGCTTCTTCGCCTCTGGTGCGGGCGATTTTGATGGCATTCTGGAGAATATTTTCGGGGACAACACCTTGATTTCGAACGAAATAGGGAACACCGGAGCCGGGGTTGAAAGAGAGGTATTTCCAGACGATCTGGATATATTTATCCTGAGCCCGTTCGAGCTCCGTGCTGCCGGCCCAGTAATCCAGAGCGGCCGAGTAGGATGCCCAGGCCTGTTGATACTGGTCGTAGGGAAGCCAAATGTTTTGCACCAGATAGGAATCCCCGAGGCACTCGTTAATTTCGGCCCAAAAATTGTTTTTAGGAGGCGTGGGAGCATCGGGTGAAGGGGGCTCAATAAGCTTTCTCAAGGCAGCTCGGGCGTTTTCCAGCTCTCTGTTATCCCTGTCTTCGTCGCTGAGAAGGTTAAAGAGGCGGCTGGCTGTTTTTCGGAATTGAATCCACTCTGCCTCTTCGGGCTTGAGGCCTTCGGTGCTGATCTGGGCATAAAGGCGCTCGGCCTGAGCCCAGGATTTTTCGGCATAAGCAGCTTCTGCCTGTTCAATCTGTTTTTCCGGGGTGCTTTGAGCCCGGGTTTGCGGATTGAATGCGAATAAAAGAATGGCAAAGAAAATACCAGTGGATATGACCGCAATCTGCTTTTTCATAGACTCTCCTATCTCTCTCTAAAAATTGAACATACGTTCAATTGACACTCTAGCAGCCAACCTACAATAAAACAACTGGCAACTGAAAAAAAATAAGGTTGGAAAGATTGAGGGTTGAAGGAAAAGGGTGCATTGGAATAGAATAGCCTCGCTCATGGCAGAACATAGTATCCCTAAGCATAAGTTTGAAGGTACCCCTGAGGAAATAGAACGTCAGTGGTACCTTCAAGTATACCGAGGCGATGGAATGAAACAGCTGACAGTCCGGGCGGTCGTGACCGGTGCTGTGCTGGGTAGTATTCTATCCCTGACGAATTTATATATAGGTTTGACGGCCGGATGGGGCTTCGGCGTGACGCTGACGGCCTGCATCCTTTCCTTTACGCTCTGGACAACCTTCCAAAAGATGGGGCTCGTGAAGGAACCGATGACGATCCTGGAAAATAACTGTATGCAGTCGACCGCCAGCTCTTCGGGGTATTCTACCGGGAGCACTCTGGTATCGGCCTTCGCTGCTCTGGTGATGATCCATGGGGAGACGATGGATACATGGTTGGTCATGGGTTGGGTCTTTTTCATGGCGGTTCTGGGTGTGACCATGGCAATCCCAATGAAGCGGCAGATGATCAATATCGAGCAGCTGCCTTTCCCTACCGGCTTAGCGGCTGCGGAGACGCTTCAGGTTCTGCATTCTTCCGGGGAATCCAAGGGGCTGCGGGCAGGAATCGCACTGATGGTGTCTGCTGTAATAGCGGGAATCAGCGAATTCCTCATGAGCGGCATGGACCTGATCAGAGAGGGGATGTGGTCACTGGGGAAAATGGTCGATCAATTCAACAATTGGGTATTTTCCGGGGAGGTTCTTTCCGGCGACTGGCTCACTCGGACAGTGAAATTAAGCTGGGAGCCTATTTTTTTAGCGGCCGGAGCGATTACCGGCACCCGAATTTCACTGAGTCTGCTTTTTGGTGGGACTCTTTGCTGGTGTATTTTTATTCCCTCGGTGCAGGAGGCGGGCCTCGTGGGGCTCAACGCCGGGTATAAAGACCTGGTGCAATGGTCGCTCTGGGGCGGCACCGCCTGCATGGTTTCGGCGGGAATCCTCTCTTTTGCTTTGCAGTGGAGGAGCATCCTGAGCTCATTTTCCTCGCTGAAGAGTATCTTCGGGGGGAAAAAGGAGAGTCAGAAAGAGAGCTTGATCGACAAGCTGGAAGCACCGATGTCGTGGTTTGTCTGGGGACAGATTTTCGGTTTTCTGGGGCTGGCTATTATGGCGCATTATACGTTCCATATGGCCTGGTGGGCATCTGCGCTGGCGGTCGTGATGACTTTTTTCCTGGCGTTAGTGGCATCGAGAGTGACGGGAGAGACCGATATTACGCCGACGGGCGCAATGGGTAAGGTGGTGCAGTTGACGTTCGGAGTGGTCACGCCCGGGAGTGTGGATTTGAATATCAGCAGTGCCAATATCGCCTCGGGAGCGGCTCTGGCATCGGCGGATTTGCTGACGGATATCAAGAGCGGTTATCTCCTGGGGGCGAACCCCAAAAAGCAGTTTCTGGCTCAATTTCTGGGGATTTTTTCGGGGACCGTTTTTTCCGTTCTGGGTTTTCAGTTAATGGCTCAAAACGTGGAGATCGGAGGAAATGATTTTCCGGCGCCCGGAGGTCAAACCTGGAGAGCCGTAGCCGAAGCGATGAGCGGAGGACTGGAGCAGATGCATCCGGTCAAGCTCTGGTCAATCGCGATTGGTCTGGCGGTGGGAATTGTTTTGACGCTAATCATGCACTTTTACCCCAGGAGCAAGAAATATCTGCCGGCACCGACGGCCCTGGGTCTCTCCTGGACTTTTCACTGGTATTACGGTCTGCTCTTTACGCTGGGAGCTTTGGCGGTGGAATTCGGAAAGAAAAAGAAGAAGGCCTTCACGGAGGAATATATGTTCCCGATTGCTTCGGGAGTGATTGCCGGAGGTGCGCTCATGGCGGTTTTTATCATCTTTGCCAAGATCGCAAAGTCCTATTGGCCTGAGATTTCGGGATGGATGTCGAGTGTGTTTTAGGAATTGAGGGCAGATGAGAGCGGTGATTCAAAGGGTTTCGGAAGCCAGCGTGAAGATCAGGACTGGCGGCACGTCGCAGGTCAAGGGTCGGATCGGTATCGGGCTAATGGTGCTTCTGGGAGTGTGCCCGGAGGATACGGCCCAGGATGTGGAGTGGCTGGCAGGGAAGATCGCCCGGATGCGTGTTTTCAATGACGCAGAGGGCCTGATGAATCTGGGCTTGGAAGAAGTGGACGGCAATATTCTGGTGGTGAGCCAATTCACCCTTTTTGCCAGTACGAAGAAGGGGAATCGGCCCGGTTACAGCGGTGCAGCGCTGCCGGAAATCGCAATCCCTCTCTATGAGCTATTCCTGGAGCGGCTGGGGCAGATGAGCGGCAAAAAAATCGAGTCCGGAGAGTTCGGAGCGGATATGGAAGTGGCCCTGATGAACGACGGTCCGGTCACAATATTTATGGATACTCATCGGCGAGAATAAGCGCAATAGGGTGGAAGGAAGCGGGTTTTGTGATTGGTTTTGAGCGATTTTTTAACGCTATTGCAAACTTCATGCTTGCAACGGCGTGCCCCTTCTGGTTTTAATAGCCCGCTTAGTTATGGGATATAACTGGATGTACTTTTTGGCGATGGCTGCCCCTCAGGGGGATCAGAAACCGAACGCGACGGCCCAGCTCTTACAGATGCTGGCGATGATGGCGTTCTTTATTTTATTTATGTGGTTGTTCTTGTTTCGTCCACAGCAGAAGAAAGCTAAGGAACACAAAGCGATGCTCACAACGATCAAGGCCGGCGACCGGATAGTGACCAATGCGGGGATCGTGGCGATTGTCGTTTCGGTCAAAGATAAGACGCTTTCCATTCGTTCGGGCGACTCCAAGATGGAAGTCACGCAAGCCTCGGTGGCCGACATTATTGAACGCGGCGGCGAATCGGATTCCGCCAACAAATAGAGAGAATAGAGAATCATACGGTCGATCAAGCGAGCGCAGGGATTTTGATATAAAAGAATAGAAAAACAGGTATGCAAAGAAAATTAACGGGCAGAGCAGTAGCGCTTATTTTCATTGTGGCATGGGCGCTGTATTCGATGTTCCCGATGAAGAGCGGTGACCTCATAGAGGCATTCAAGGGGCAGGCAACCCAAAAGGACGAGGTGTTTGAACAGATCGTCCAGAAGATGGATGCGCAGCTGGCGGCTAACCCGGCCTCTCCCTATGATGCAATCCTGAGCTCAGTCGGCACCAATGATATAACCAAGTATTTTGCGCAGTTAGGGGATGTTTCCGAAGAGGATAATCCTACGATTGCTGTTCTGAACCGGTTACAAAGGAAGATTTCCGGCCGCGTCAAACTGGGTCTGGATATCAAAGGCGGAACCTCGTTCCTGGTCGGAATGGAGACCAAGAGGATAGACACCGATGTGCCCGAGGGTGAAGAGCCGAAGCTGAAAGAGATGGATAACGATCAGCGAGTCAGTGCTCTTGAAAAGGCCGTTCAAATTTTGCGCAAACGCGTAGACAGCATGGGTGTTGCCGAGCCGGAAATTATCCCGCAGGGCTCGGACCGCATCATGATTTCGCTGCCCGGATTGACCGAGGCTGAAAACGAGGCTGCCCGTCGCCAGATTGAGCGTGCGGCGTTTCTGGAGTTCCGCATGGTTCATCCACAGAGCGCAGAGCTGCTGGCACAGGATTATATTGAGCCTGGTTATGAAGTTTTGGTGGAGACCCTGAAGAGCAAGAATAAGAAGGGTCAAACTGAGGAACCGCGCCGCTACCTGGTGAAGAAGCAACCTGAAGAAGGTTTGACGGGTAAATATATCGAGAGTGCAATGGTGCATCGCAATCCTGTGGATAACAGCGTCGGCATCAGTTTCACTCTGAACTCGGAGGGTGCGATCAAGTTTGCGAAGGTGACCCGTGAAAACGTGGGTCAGCTTCTGGCGATTGTGCTCGACGGAGAACTATCCAGCGCGCCGGTGATCCGTGGTGAAATCCCGAGCGGTTCGGGTGAGATAACCGGTAACTTCACGATTGAGGAAGGTATTGAGCTGGCGAATACGTTACAGAACCCTCTGGAATCGCCTGTGAAGATTCTGGAAGAGCGCCGTGTGGATCCTTCTCTGGGTGCGGACTCGATTCGAAGCGGTCTTATCGCCTGCGTTGTCAGTGCCGTGCTGGTTTCGCTTTTCATGTTGACCTACTACATGTTTGCGGGCGTGTTGGCCAACGTGGCCATGATTCTGAACGTGGTAATTCTAATCGGCGTAATGTGTTTGATTGGAGCCACGCTGACGATTCCGGGTGTTGCCGGTATCGCACTAACGGTGGGTATGGCGGTAGATGCCAACGTGCTGATTTACGAACGTATTCGAGAGGAACTGGCGAAGGGTAAATCGCTCCGCTCTGCCGTTTCGGCGGGCTATGACCGTGCGTTCGGTGTCATTTTCGACGGTAACTTGACGACCTTGATTGCGGGTCTCATTATGATCGTGATGGGCAGCGGTCCCGTACGCGGTTTCGGCGTGACGCTCTCTATCGGTATCGCGACTTCGATGTACACGGCGTTGGTCGTGACTCGTTTAATCTTTGATTTCGCGCTTTCCCGCGGGAAGCAGAAGCTCAAGATGCTCAGTGTCATCGGAGAAACCAAGATCAATTTCATGGGCTGGGCGCGGAAAGCATTCGTCTTTTCCTGGATCGTCATCCTGATCGGCGTCGGCTATATGGTTCAACGGGGTGCTGACTCTCTGGGTGTGGATTTCAGGGGTGGTGACTCGCTCTTACTCTCTTTTGAACAGAAGGTTCCTCTGGACCAACTGCGCACAACGGTGCAAACGGTTGTAAAAGAAAGCCGTGTTGGCTATCAGGAGTCTTTGTCCGGCGGATCAGAAACTCTGAGCGTCATTGTTCCTGAAGATCAGGGTGAGACGGTTGAAAAGCATTTATTTGAAGCCTATCCGGATGCCGGTTTGCATCGCCTGGGCCTGGAGACTATTGGTGCTTCCGTTGGCTCAGAGATTGCGGTCGGAGCGATCAAATCGCTTTTATTGACGATGTTGGCTATTTTGTTCTATGTTGCCATGCGCTATGAGTTTTCGTTTGCCGTAGGTGCAGTAGTTGCGCTGGCACATGATATTCTGATGACTGTGGCTCTCTTCGTCATCACCGGAAGGCAATTCAATGCACCGGTGATCGGCGCGATGCTGGCAATTATCGGTTTCTCCATTAACAACACGATTGTAGTTTTTGACCGGGTGCGTGAGGATATCAAGCTGGGTGCCAAGGGGACCTTGAAAGAGATATTCAACAGGGCACTCAATCAGACACTTTCCCGAACGATCATTACCTCATTGACGGTGTTTATGGCCGTCTTCGCCCTGTATCTCTTCGGCGGATCAGTGATCAATGACTTCTCCTTTACTTTCATGGTGGGTGTTGTTGTGGGGACCTGGTCTTCACTCTTTATTTCCAACACGGTTGTGTTGTGGATATCCAAAGGGCGCAAGCCGAAATTGGGTTCTTCGGACGTGCATGTCGAGGTCGTGGACCCGACGGTGTATGCCGAACCCAAGAAGCAGTAGGTTAGAGAACCTACGCTTTTAAAAAGCACGATAGCCGATTTGATGTTGAGTCTCGTAGATATTCGGTGGCCGCATTGGGTCGGCTTTGTTGTCGGTATCCTATTGTGCCTGGCGCTGGATTTGGGCGTATTTCATCGGCATGCCCGGGTAGTGAAGGTGAAGGAGGCTCTGGCCTGGACGACGCTCTGGGTAACGCTTTCGCTTCTTTTCGCAGTCGCGGTATGGCATTGGCGCGGGGCAGAAGAAGGGAAAGAATTCCTGACGGGCTACATTATCGAGTTGTCCCTTTCGATGGACAATGTGTTTGTCATCGCCCTTATTTTTTCTTATTTTAGAATTCCGAGAAAGTATCAACACGAGGTGCTTTTCTGGGGCATCATGGGAGCGCTGGTGATGCGCGGCGTGATGATCTATGCCGGAGCCTCGCTGGTGGAGAGGTTCGACTGGGTGTTGATGATTTTTGGAGCGTTCTTACTTTACAGCGGTGCAAAAATCGCTTTTACGAAGGAAGATAGCCAAATGGACCCGGAAAAGAATCCGGTATTGCGGCTGGTTCGGAAGTTTTATCCAGTGACTTCGGAACTGCATGGAGAGAAATTTATCGTTCGGACAGCGGCCGGGGTGGCATTGACTCCATTGGCGCTTGTTTTGATTGTGGTGGAAACGACAGACCTTATATTTGCTTTGGATAGTATTCCGGCCATTTTCGGGATTACACAGAAGAAGTTTATCATTTTTACTTCCAATGTGTTTGCGATTTTGGGGCTGAGGTCAATGTATTTTCTTCTTGCCGGGGCAGTGGAATATTTCCGTTATTTGAAGGCGGGACTTTCCTTTGTTCTTGTTTTCATAGGTGTCAAGATGCTGATCGCCAAGTGGTATCATATCGGGACGGATGTTTCGCTCACGGTGGTGGTCGGTATTCTTGGAATATCCATGGCGGCTTCGTGGTGGAGCCGGCGTGCTGAAATGAGGCGGCCATGAAAAAAAGTGTTCGGCGGCAGCGTCTCAGGAAGGAGCATCCGTCGCCACCGCCCAAGTTATCAGAGATTCTGAGAGTGATGCTCCAGAATGATAACGGGGACCAATCGGTAACGATCAACTACCTGCTAACCAAGACGCAGGGGCAGGGTGTGTTCCTGACTGTGATTTTGCTGACGCTTCCCTTTATGGTGCCTCTTCTGCCGGGGATGAGTCTGCCTTTCGGAGCGGCTATCATCTATTTGGCCTGGAGGGAAATCTGGGAAAAAAAAGAGGGCCTTCCTGCCTGGGTAGGCGATCGAGCCATCCCTTCCAACAAGTTTTCCAAAATTATTTCCGGAACGATGAAACTGCTCAGGTTTATCGAAAGCGGTGTAAAGCCGCGATTTTCCTGGTGGATGATGCTTCCCGGAATGCAGAAATTCCATTGGTGTCTGATCGCATTTCTGGCTTTTCTTCTGGCATTGCCGCTGCCGGTGCCGGCGACCAATACTTTTCCCGCTTTCGCGTTGGTTTTCGTGGCGGCGACCGTGATGGAACGGGATGGGAAAATGATCTGGCTGGGATATTTCCTTACGCTGCTTTCTATTGCCTGGATTGCGGGTGCCGCGATTCTGGGAGAGCAATTAATTTCGTTTGTAAAAGAGTGGATTAGCAGTTTTTGGGTGTAAATTTTAATAAATTTCTCCCGGATTTGCTCCAAGAAGGTTGAAATATTGGCATGGTTCTTGCCTTCATTCGGCAGTAAGGCTAAGCTCTCGGTGAGGACGAGTGGATATTAGCACGAGTGTTGGAACTGATTATGAAGAAAAAGATAGCGAAATTTTTTTGTAAGAAATCTCAGCTTTTGGCGGCTGTTTTTCTTTTCGGAGTCGTCTTTGCGAATGCGCAGAGTGCGACTCAATATCATCCGGTGGGGCAATGGCCCGGGCACTTGCGGGGTGAGTTTTACGACATGAAGCGGCAGGGGGATTACCTCTACGCCAGCATGGTTGAAGAGAACGTCCTGGCCGTACTGCCGGCCGGAGGAGTGGATCTGAAGGTTGCCAGCCGCCTGGATCTGGGTGGTGCTTATCCTTACGGGATATATATCGAGGGTAATACGCTCTACCTCGGGCAGGATGACGGCATTCAGCTGGTCGATATCACCGATCCGCTCAATATGCAGCTGGGTGCGAAGTGGAAAATCGGTTATACAGCAGAGGGGAGCTCGACAATAAGCTATTATAACGTCCTGGATCTCTACAAAAAGGGGAATATTTTCTATCTATCCACAGGTCAAGAGGGCATTCGCACCGTTGATATGAGCGATCCGCAGAACCCTGTGATGCTCGGCTCTTATGACCCTCAGGGGGCTCTGATTCAAGCGATTGATGTCAGCAGCGACGGCAATATCATCTACGGGGCCAGCCTAACGGATCAGGTTCACGTGGTCGATGTGAGCAACCCGGCCCAGCCGGTCCGGCTCTGGTACAGTGATACTTTACTGGGAGAGTTTTTCCGCCCGACGGATGTGGCGCTGGTGGATAACCTCCTGTATGTGCCCAATTTTTATTATTATGAATTCGGGTATGGGGTGATTTCGGTAGTGAATGCGACTAACCCCTCAGCGCTCGAGGTCAGCAAGCGCAACGAATATAACGGCTATACTCTCTATCACTTCTCACCTTTCGAGGGTGGCGCCGGGACTCAGGCCTGGGGCTACTTCGCGACAAAGGATACGAATCAATTTTACCATTATACGGCCAATCTATTCGGTTTGTGGTATGACCCGCTGACGCCGACTCCGCTGCGTGAGCCGATCAACATGGACGGGAACAGTTACACTGTCGCCTACAAGGGGCAATACGCCTACGTGGCCGACGAAATTGCCGGCTGTAAAGTATTGGATATTTCGGACCCCAAAAATCCTCTTCTGGTCAATACGATCAGCACCCAAAGCCATGTTTATAATGTTACAGTGGTGGATGACAGACTTTATTTTTCGGCGGGCGATGACGGTTTCTACATAGCGGATATCACGGATCCGGCTTCCCCGGTTCAACTGGGAGGATATCGGAGCCAGCTGAACATCGTGGAGTTTGGGCAAAGCTTCTGGGGCTGGATTGTCGATTTCAAAGTGGAAGGCAATCTGGTTTACCTGGGGGTGGATATTACCGGGTTTCTCTCACAGTATGCCTGTGTGGAAGTTATCAATATTGAGAATCTTTCTGAAATCACTCGGCTGGGCTACGAGGGAGTCCCGGGAATCTGCAACAGCGTGGAAAAATGCGACAATACGATGCTTATTGTCGGCCAGGGGCAATATATATCGGTGGACGTTACGGACCCGGAGGAGGTGTACTATAAGGGGCATTTCAATATCCCCGGAGGTGGCGACCGGATTGCGCTGCCGCCGCAGACTCATCCCCATGGGTATATCCCAGCCGGAACAAATGGCGTTCAGGTGTTGGATTTTTCTGACCCGGCCAACATCGGCACTCAAAGCGCGAGCACTGTAACGAACACGGTGACATCGGCGGGTTCGCTGGCCTTGCCGGGGAATCGTTGCGGGATTTTTTACCGGGGTGATGAGCTCCTGGTGGGGAGCTACAACAAAGGTTTTTCGAGGGTGAATATTTCTTCAAAACTGGCCCCGCAACTGGTAGACCATTTTGACGTGGCCGGGCGTACCCGCGGAGCCTTTTTCTCTGAAGACGGGAGCCTGATTCTGAGCGCGTCGGGAAAATCGGGCGTTTACATTTTTGAAAAGGAAACGCCGCCGCTGACTCCGACGACGATAGAGACCTGGGAATATAATCAGGAAGGAGATTTCGTGATGACGCTTTCTCTGGTTTCGGGCAATCTGGAGCTGGAGTATTCTCCGGATGCGCAGCAATGGGCAACGGTGAGTTCGGCCGAATTCCAGGGGAGTGAGGTTAGAGTCCCTGCGGAATTTTTCCCGGGCAGGAAGAACGTCTACTTTAGAGTAAAACAATGGCAGTAGTCCCGATTTTTTGTATTGAGTTATGAAAAGAGGGGCTGTGCCGCGAAGGATTGCAGCCCTTTTTGCAAAGAGACACGATGAAGAATATCGTCTATTTTGATTTGGAAACGCAGCGCTCTGCCGACGAGGTCGGCGGCTGGAACTATGCCGATAGAATGGGAATGAGCATAGGGGTGACCTACAGCACAGCCCGGGAGAGCTACCATATTTATGATGAAGCGCATGTGATGGATTTAATCAGAGAGCTGCAGCGTGCGGACCTGGTCGTGGGATACAATCACTGCGGTTTCGATTACAAGGTTCTCATGGGCTATTACCCGATGGATTTGCGTCCCTTGATTCCCTCACTGGACTTGCTTGAAGAGGTTCAAAAGTATATTCCACACCGGCTGAAGATGGATGCACTGGCCCAGATGACGCTGGGAGTGCAGAAGACGGCCGAGGGGCTGCAGGCGCTGCGCTGGTACAAGGAGGGACGGTTTCTGGAGATTGCCGAATACTGCTGCTTTGACGTGAAAATCACGCGTCTTCTGCATGAATACGGTCAGAAACATGGGAGGCTCTACTACCAGAATCGAAATGGGGGCATCATGGCCGTGCCGGCCAGCTGGGCTACTGAAAGCGTTTAGATAATTTCTGGACGATCGTTTTACCGATATTGAAAGCCGAGGTTGCCGAGGGCGACTGGGCATTGAGGACATGGACGATGCGATGGCTTTCCTGGACAATCAGATCGTAAATCAATTTGCCCTCGTGAGTTACCGCTTGAGCGCGGACCGTTGAGGGAGCTTTGAGGAGCTGGTTGTTTTTGATATCGGGCACGAGCTTTTGCAACGTTTTCACAAAAGCGTCTTTATTACTGGTGCGCCAAATTTCAGACATTCCCCGGGGCCAATGCTCAGCCCAGAGCCACCAGAAGCCCGAAAAAGCCAACAGTTCCCAGATATATTTAAAGTTTACAACCTTGCGTGAATAGCCTTCGCGCGCAAAAGCCAGCACGGCATTAGGTCCACACTCGACGCTGCCATCCACCCCTTTGACGAAGTGAGGGCCCAACGGGTCCACATTGGGAATGGGGACCGGATAGATGATGGAGTTGCAGAAATGGGCCACTTCTTCCCTGAGCTGGAAAAACTCACCCCGAAAAGAGATAATTTTGATATTGGGGTTTTTGCCTGCCATTTTTGAAACGCGGTCTGCGTGGAGACCGGCGCAGTTGATGACATATCGGGCGTAGTGACGGCCATGGTTCGTAACGACGAGGGTTTCGGTGGGCATCTCCTTGATGGAGAGCACTTCCGTATTGAGCATGACGTAGCAGCCCTTTTTCGCCAATTCACTGAGGAGGGTAATACAGACTTCGCGGTAATCCAGAACGGCCGTATTTTTGACGTGGATGGCGGCCAGCCCCTCGGCATGAGGTTCTATTTCCTTGAGGTGAGAGGGCCCCAGGAGCTCACAGGGGATATTTCCCTGTTTGCCTCTCTGATAGAGTTCTTGAAGGGAGGAAAGCTCGGACTCACTCGTAGCGACGATGACTTTGCCGCATGTTCGCACCGGGATGCCATAGTCCTGGCAGAAACGTATCATCTCCTCACGGCCCTCCAGGCAGCCGGTCGCTTTTACGCTTCCGGGTCTGTAGTAGATACCGCTATGAAGCAAACCATGCCGCACTCCGCTCTGATGGGTGGCAACGGCGGGTTCTTTCTCAATAACAACAACGGACTTGTCGGGGTATGTATGGACCAGGTTCCATGCCGTGGCCAGCCCCACAATTCCGCCTCCGATTATAATGACATCATATGGCCTCAAGGCTGGAATTAACATGGATGAAAAACATCTCCAAGTCAAGGGCGAAAGGAGAAGTCCAGTGAGGAAAGAGCGCGATGGAAATGAGATAGAAGGAGGGGGTTTTATTATCGGGGAAAAAAATTTGTTTTTTGGGTTTAGTCGCAACAAAACCCAAATGCCGGTGTCTAATTTCCCTGTATGGTACTGCACAGCGCAGATGAGATCGTATCCGGTCGCCGAACGAGAATATGGGGGTTAACCCTGGGATGTATCGTTCTGGCGGCCTCAGTTTTACTGGCGGCGATTTGGATTTATGAACCGGAATCCGCGGAGGTAAAACATATTCCCGTGACGGGAGATGAACTCTTTGATTCGGGGAAGGTCCATCAAATCCATTTGAGCTTTACGCCCGAGAACTGGGCTGCAATGGAACCCAAGAGAGACCAGGAGCGTGGCGGTTTCGGGGGCCCCGGTGGTGGTCCTCCCAGAGGAGGTCCCGGAGGCTTCAATCCTGAAGATTTCGGAGTGGGCATGTTCCTGGCGCCTGACTTGTTGAAGGGTGATAAAAACGGAGACAAAAAAGTGAGCCAGGAGGAAATCCGTGAAATAGCAGAAGCCCGTTTTGATCAATGGGATACGAATAAGAGTGGGTTTTTATCAGAAGAAGATTTCAGCCGTGGAATAGATGAGCTGGCCGCAGCAAGTATGGGCGGTCCGGGTGGCCCTGGAGGCGGTCCGGGTGGAGGCCCTGGTGGCCCCGGCGGCGGAATGGTTGCCCGGGCAGATGGGGCTCGGAATGGAGTCGCCGGAATGGCTGGTTTCGTTTTCGAGTGGAGCAAGGCCGATATGGAGTTTGACGGGCATTCCCTGAAGAATGTTGGTGTCCGCTATAAAGGCAACGGGACCTACATGCAGTCACAGAATGACCTTAAGCGGTCCTTGAAGATCGACCTGAACGATCACATGAAGGGGAGAAAATTGGGCGGTACGACCAAGCTCAATTTGCACAGTTGCGTGACTGACGCCAGTTACATGAACGAGGTATTGGCGCATCGGTTGTTCAGAGATGCCGGGGTGCCCGCGTCGCGTTACTCTTTTGCGGAGGTTTATCTGACGGTGCCCGGGCTCCACGAACGGACTTACGTGGGTCTCTACAGTCTTGTGGAAAATGTGGATGGGAACTTCACGAGAGATTATTTCGGCACTCAAAAGGGGGTTGTTTTTAAACCGGTGGCCAGCCGGCTCATGGAGTATATCAGCGAGGATTGGAACGATTATGCGCAGTCCTACGATCCCAAGATGCCGGTTCTGGAGGAAGACGCCCGGTGGATTATCGATTTTTGTAAACTGGTTTCCGGGGCAGATGATAAGACCTTTAATGCGCAGGTGGGCAACTATCTGGACCTGGATGAATTTGCCCGGTTTATGGCGATTACTACCTGGATCAGCACGATCGACAGTATTTTGCAAATGAATCAGAATTTTCTGGTTTATCTTCATCCCAAGACCCGGCAATTACAATTCCTGCCCTGGGATTTGGACCATGCGTTCGGGCAGTTCGGAATGGGGGGGACAGAAAATAGCCGGGAGAACCTGAGCATTCAGCATCCGTGGAACGGCCAGAAGAAGTTTCTGGAAAGAGTGTATAACGTGCCGGAGTTTAAGAAGCTTTACTTGTCTTATATGAAGAGTTTCAACGAATCTATGTGCAAACCGGAGCGTTTATCTGGGCAAGTGGATGAGTTGGCCGCGGTGATCAGAGCGTCTGTCGCCAAGGAGTCTGAAGTGAAATTGACCCGCTTTGATCAGGTCGTCGCGGGGCAGGTTTTGCAAGGTGGTTTTGGACCCATGGGCGGGCCTCCGGGAGGCTTCCCTGGAGGTCCAGGGGGGAGGCCCGATGAGATGGGCGGTTTCCCCGATGAGATGGGCGGCTTCCCTGATGAGATGGGCGGCTTCCCCGATGAGATGGGGGACAACTGGGATCAACCCCCGGGAATGGATATGCAGCAAAATCCGGAGGGCAACCTTGGACAGCAAAACGGGCGCGGCCCCGGCGGTGAAAGAGGCTTTGGAGGTCCGGGAGGTCCAGGCGGCGGTCCGGGGGGACCTGGGGGCTTCGGAGGAGGAGGAGTTAAGCCGATTAAGGCTTTCGTAGGGATTCGGTGGCAATCTGTCGCGGATCAACTGAGCGGGAAAAGCACCGGAGTTGAACTGGGTGGTGGTTTTGGAGGTCCTCCGGGAGGCGGAGGTCCGAGAGAGGGCGGTGCTTCCGAGGATGAAGGTGAAGGCCGGCCCCAACAGAGAAGAGGATTTGGTCCCGGATCGTTTATCGGAAAAGCTCTATTTTCTGCCATGGATGTTGAGAAGGCAGGGAAGGTGAGTCGGGATGTTTTTCTTAAATCATTCGAAAAGTGGTTTGAGGAGTCTGATACCAACAAGGCGGGTGCCTTGACGGAGGAGGAGTTAAGACGTGGTTTAAACAAGTGTATTAAGATGGAGATGCCTTTTGGGGGAAGACCTCCGGGCATGTAAGAGAACAAGAGAATTAGAAAAAAGAGATTATGGATATCACAACGTTATTGAAGGAACAGTGGGTTATGGGGAATGCGAAAAGCGTATTGCCCGTCTTTGCAGCGAACTTAGTTATTACCGCTCTATTGGCGTGGGTATTGGGGTGGGTATATGGGAGATACGGGGAGTCATTATCCAACCGGAAGATATTTGCCCGGAATTTTTTGATGCTGGCGCTTACGACCATGCTGGTGATCAGCATTGTCAAATCGTCATTGGCTCTTTCTCTGGGACTGGTGGGTGCGCTTTCGATCGTCCGGTTCAGGGCGGCCATTAAAGAGCCCGAAGAGCTTGCGTATCTGTTCCTGGCCATCGGGATTGGGCTGGGGCTGGGTGCCGGTGAACCGCTGCTTACCATTTGCGCGCTGGTTGTCATTATCGCCATCATTATTCTTCGGAGCTTTTCCCGGCACCGGAATACGCAGAATCATGTGTGCGCGCATATCTCGAGCAATCGGAAGATCGGGATTAAAGACGTTGTGGATCTGTTAGCCAAGCATGGAGCCAGCGCGAGTTTGCGGCGTTTTGACGAGACGCCCGAGAGGAATGATCTCTCGTTTGTCGTTCAGTTCTCGAGTCCGGGTAAACTGGAGGAGTTCAGCCACGACGTGAGGGAGCTTGATTCCGGTGCGAGGATCAGTTTCGTAGATGATCGGGGCCTGGGGATGTAGTAATCCGGAGCGGAAGGCTCCATTCAAATTATGATTACATCGGTATTGGACACATTGGCTTTGGGTGATGCCAGATACGAGCGGAAATTTCTCACCAGCGACTTATCGTTAGAGGAAGTTGTTTCGCTTCTACGGCTGCACCCGGCCTGTTTCCGGGAGCTCTATCCGGCTCGTTGGGTAAACAGCATCTATCTGGATAGCCCTGCCCTGAGCTGTTATTACGTCCATGTGAATGGGGTTTCCAACCGGTACAAGGTGCGTGTCCGCTGGTATGGTGATTTGGAGGGAGAGATTCGAGAGCCGCGGCTGGAATTCAAATTGCGGCGAGGATTGCTGGGCGGAAAGATTATAAAAAAATTCCCCCGCTTCGTACTGGAGACTCATGCGCCCGGGCAATCGCTGATGGGAGCCCTCCCTTTCTCTGAAGAAGTGGAAGAGGGGTACAGAGATCATCTGAAAATGTTTTCGCCTGCGCTATTGAATCGTTACCGGCGGCATTACTATCAGAGCCAGGACGGGAAATTTCGAATCACTCTGGATATGGGGCTGGAGTTTTATGATCCGGCCCGGCCATGTCTGGAGTGGTTTAACCTCAACAGGACCCGGGCAACACCGATTATTCTGGAGCTGAAATATCCGCTGAAATATGCGCAAGAGGCTCAAGCAATCACCAATGGTTTGCCCTTTCGCCTCACGCGCTGCTCCAAGTACGTCCTGGGAATCGAGAGGCGCTACGGCAATTAGGATACAGGGAAAACGGAAATGGGCCCGGTTTTACTCAGCGGGTTTGGTCTCGGGTGCGGCGGGCAGCAGGATGGCATCGGACATGCCATGGATGATCTTTTTGTCATCGGCGCATAAGGTCGCCAGGGTTCCGCAGTGGAGGGCTCGGCCTTGTGTTTGCGGGTCGCCCTTGACGAAGTAGTAGGGGCAGAGGCGCACCCGGGCATTCATCTGATTGCGGGTACCAGTTTCGAAATCAAACCAGGAGGCCGGAATCGTTTTGCCGGGTGTAAAGCGCATCAAAAGATGAGGAGATGTGCCGAACTGCCGGAGAGATTCTTCCACGACGCGGGTCCATTCTTTTTTGGAAAGATCGCTACCGATCCAGACGCCGCGCGAACCCCAGGCTTTTTCAGAAAATCCGCTGATCTTGATCACGAGTTCTCTTTGGGATTGGGTAAACTGTGAGAGCTCAGACCAATCGTGAATGCCCAGCTGAGGGTGCTCGGCGTGATAGGGGAGGGGGTGTGGGTCCAGAATCCAGGAGCGGGGGACCATTTGGAGCATTTTATCGAAGAAAAGGCTTCCCAGTTCCTGGCGCCAAAAATCGCGAAGTTTACGATTCCAGAGGAGAGCCAGCCAGAGTTTTTCCTCCAGGATAGTTTTAGGAGGAGGCGTGAGGGAAATTTCTTTTTGAAGCGCGCGTTCAAACAAATCTTTTGCGCAGGGGATATTCTCCAGATCAAAGAGCTCAAAAAAACGATAGACAGAACAGCCGGACGGGAAATCACGGTGGTGTTCATCGACAACCTGAAAACGGTCAGTTCCCAGCTGTCTGGCCAGGTATTCCATTTCCGGGCGATAGGAATCGGATTCATCCGAGACGATTATTTTGACCGGACGGTCCTCATCAAAAATCGAATGGAAGCCCTTCTGCATGGTGCCGCGGCCGAAGTAAATTTTCTGCAGACAATCCAGGAGACCGATACCTCCGGGGACACTATCCAGCTCGGTGATTCGGATTCCCTCTTCAGTCAAGAGCAGATCGGGACGGATGACCCGGGGTAAAGCGCTTTTAAAAACGCGGTGCCGCTGGAGCTCAATGAGCCAAGAGGGTTTGCCGGCATCCATGAGCTCGGAAATCCATCGGGGCATCTTTCCGGAGACGCTTTGGAAATAGAGGAGATTGATTGAGCGATAGAACTGGAGAAGTATGCGCCCCAGGGATTCTATTTCCTGATGCAGGGCAGAGGAAAGATGGAAGGGCTCTTCAGAGATTCTCCATCGGTGGGCGGAGAAGAGGCCTTCCCGTTTGAGGGTATTCCGGACAGTATGAGGATTAATCATCGCGTAAGGAACAGGTTCAGAAAATAATCAACCCTCACCCATCCTGCTGTAAGCTGACAGGTGAGGGTTAAATATCGGTTTAATCGTTTAACCGTTGAAATACATATAGGCAGCAAGAATCATCCCCAGAACGGCGCAGGTGCCCAGGACATCTTTCCAATCCCAGCTCTCACGAGTCTCGCGTCTCTGCTCAGGGGTGACGTTGCCGTAGGTGAGCCCCTTAATTTTAACATAATCGGGCTCTCGAGTCGCATAGCTGACACCCACCATCACGATGATGGAGACCAGGGTGATCAGGACGCTGAAATACTGGAAGTAGATATTGTTCACAATCCAGAGGAAGGACCCTTCCGCGTAGCCACCTTTGAAGGATTCCAGTTTCAGGGTCAGAGGGGTATCGACTGCCATACGGAAAAGTCCCAGAACGAAGCCGACAACCAGGGCTGAGATACAGCCTTTGGAATTGAGGCGCTTCCAGAAAATGCCGAAGAAGAAGACCACGAAAATCGGAGGAGCCAGGTAGCCCTGAACCGATTGGAGGTAGTTATAGAGACCATCGGCGCCACGGATAACTTCGATCCATAACAGCCCGATAATGACCATGATAGAGACAGCCAGACGGCCGACCCATACGAGCGTATGTTGGGGTGCCTGAGGGCGGATCCGCCGGTAAATATCCATGGTGAAGAGCGTGGAAGAGGCGTTAAAGGTGCCAGCCAGAGATCCCATGAGGGCAGCCATGAGGCCAGCAACGACGACACCGCGCACGCCTGTTGGCAGAACCGTTTTAACCAGCATGGGGAAAGCACCCTGGGCGGCCTGGCGGTTGACTGAGCCATCGTCATTTACCAGGACATTGAGCGCTTCAAACTGACCATGTTTCGCGAGAGCAAAACAGATCATTCCGGGGATAATGAAGATGAAAACAGGCAGGAGCTTGAGTGCGCCGGCAAGAATACAGCCGCGGCGGGCTTCCTTCTGATTGGGAGCGCCCAGAGCGCGCTGGACGATGTATTGGTCAGTACACCAATACCAGAGGCCGATAATGGGCGCGCAGAAGAGCATGCCGATCCAGGGGTAATTCGTATTGAAATACCAAGCCATGCGCCCTTCTTCTTTAATGGGAGCCCAGGTGCCCTCTACGCCTGCGGGAATGAGCGGCTTCCAGAGGTTAAACATTTCGCTGCTCAAGGTCGATCTGAGGACATCCCAGCCGCCCAGAGCTTTCAAACCGTAATAAGTGAGCAGGGCAGAGCCCAAAACAAGGACACCTACCTGAATCATATCGGTGTAGGCGACGGCGCGCATACCACCCAGGATGACATAGAGGCCAGCCATGCAGAGAACGATAATGCTGCCGATCCAGAAGCTATCGATGGGACCGATGTGCATTTCGGGCAACAGAGCCGAGAAGACAACGCCGCCGGCAAAGATACCTACGGCGACTTTGGTAACCACGTAGGAGACCAGCGAAACAATTGAGAGGATGGTACGGCAGGAGGGAGAAAAACGTTTTTCAAGGAATTCGGGCATCGTAAAAACTTTGCCTCGCATAAAGAAGGGGATCAATACCCAGCCCAGAATGAGCACGCACCAGGCGTGCAGTTCGTAGTGAGCCATGGCGACGCCATCAGTAGCCCCCGAGCCGGCCAGGCCTACTAAGTGCTCTGAGCCGATATTGGAGGAGAAGATGGAAGCACCGATCACCCACCAGGCCAGATTGCGCCCAGCCAGGAAGAAATCGTCCGCCGTATCTTTATTTCGTTTGGAAACCCAGGTAGCTATACCAATCACTAAGGCGAAGTACCCAGCAATAATACACCAGTCAATAGCATGCATTTTTCAATTTGTTTTGCGTTTTGTTATCACAACAGTGACTTGGAGAGGGCTCCAAAGCCACAAAAAACTTGTGGGTTTATCCTAAACCTGTTATAAGGAGTCTGCAAGTGTTAAGTGCGTTTGGAGTGCAAGTTTTTCCAGACGAAAATTTGAAAATTTATGACAACATTAGGAGTAATCGTAGGGACTCGAGGTTTTTTCCCTTCCTCACTCTGCGAATCCGGGCGAGCTGAAGTACTGGCGGCCTTGGAGAAACAAGGGATTAAAGCAGTTATTCTGCCCGTGGATGCGACGCCTAAATTTGGGGCAGTGGAGTCGCTCAAAGAGGCGCGTGCCTGTGCGGATCTTTTCATCAAACACAAGAATGAAATTGATGGGGTATTGGTCACTCTGCCGAACTTCGGCGACGAGCGGGCCATATCCAACGTTTTGCGCTGGGCCGACCTGAAAGTGCCTGTTCTGGTGCATGCCTGGAGTGACGATAATGACAAGCTGGGGATTGAGTGTCGGCGGGATAGCTTCTGCGGCAAGATGAGCTGCTGCAATAACCTGAGGCAGTATGGGATTGCCTATTCACTGACGACTCTCCACACGGACACGGCGCGCAGTACGACTTTTACGGCCGATTTGAAGCGGTTTGTCGGTACCTGCAAGGTTGTCAAGAAACTGAAGAATCTGCGTGTCGGTGCGCTGGGAGCCCGGCCTGCTCCGTTCAATACAGTCCGTTTCAGTGAAAAGCTGATGGAATCTGCGGGGATTTCCGTGGAAACGATGGATTTATCGGAAATGCTTGGATGGGTGAGCCGGATGAAAGACCAGGATGGCGCTGTGAAGGCGAAACTGGAAGAAATCCGCGCCTATACGGATGTGGCCTCCGTGCCGGAATATAACCTGATCAAGATGGCGAAACTGGGCGTGGGCCTGGACCGCTGGATCGAGGAACAGCAGCTGGGCGGACTTTGCCTGCAATGTTGGACCTCGCTGGAAGAATTCTATGGTGTGGTGCCCTGTACGCTCATGAGTATGCTTTCGGAGAAGAAGATTCCCGCGGCCTGCGAGACTGACGTTTGCGGCTTGATCGGCATGATCGCGCTGCAATCGGCCAGCCAGGTGCCGGCGGCTCTCCTGGATTGGAATAACAATTTCGGTAGCGATCCGGATAAGGGAATCCTGTTCCATTGCTCGAACCTGCCCAAGTCGTTCTTCAAGGGAACCAAGATGGATTATCAGGCCATCATCGCTGGATCGGTCGGCAAGGAAAACGCCTATGGCACGATCGTGGGGCAGATCGCTCCGGGACCCTTCACCTATGCTCGAGTTTCCACGGATGACGAGATGGGCGAGATCATCTCCTATGTGGGCGAGGGTGAATTCACCGACGATAAGCTGAAGACCTTCGGCGGTTACGGAGTCTTCAAGATTGAAGACCTGCAGGAGCTGCTTCGCTATATATGCGAGAACGGTTTTGAGCACCATGTGGCGGCGACTCGCGGTCAGGTGGCAGCCTCTCTTGAGGAGGCCTTCGGTACCTATCTGGGTTGGGATGTTTATCATCACTAATCTTTGATTGAGCAAAGAGTGGAGAAAGGAGGCCCTGCTGCTTCCTTCTCCACTTTTTTAATTCTGTGTCGATCCCGGTAATTTGAAAGAGAGCTTAAGAATGAAAACGAAAAAAATATCTGAACCTAAATATACGATAGGATTGGATTATGGAACCAATTCGGTTCGTGCGCTTTTGGTTAAAGTCTCCAATGGTGAGGAGGTGGCTGACGCCGTTTACAATTATGAGCACGGAGTCAAAGGGGTAGTGCTGGGCCGCAACCCCAATCTGGCCCGGCAGCATCCCTCCGATTATCTTAAAGGGGCAACCCAGACGATCCGGAAAGTATTGAACCTGGCAAAGAGGCGGGTGAAAGGCTTTTCCAGCGAGCAGGTGATCGGTCTGGGAGTGGATACAACCGGGAGTACGCCGATGCCGGTGGATGCCAAGGGGCGTTCACTGACGGAGCAGAAACGCTTCGAGAATAACCCTGACGCCATGGCGTGGCTCTGGAAAGACCATACAGGGGTGGAAGAAGCGGCAGAAATTACGGCATTGGCGCGGAAGATTCGGCCTCAATACCTGGCCAAATGCGGAGGCACCTATTCGAGCGAATGGTTTTTCAGCAAGATTCTGCATTGCTCCCGAGTGGCGCCCAAGGTTTTTGATGCGGCTTATCTCTGGGTGGAAATTGCGGATTGGATTCCGGCAATACTGACCGGGACAGAACATCCGGATCATTTAATGGTGGGCGTTTGCGCTGCGGGCCACAAGGGGATGTACCATAAGAGCTGGGGAGGTTACCCGGATGAGGAATTCCTCGGAAAGTTCAGCCCCAAGCTGGGAGCCTTGCGCTCGCGGCTGAGGTCTGAAGCTTACTCAGTGGACCGCAAAGTAGGCGGGCTATCTGAAGAATGGGCGAAAAATACCGGTCTTAGGCCGGGAACGCCGGTAGCGGTGGGAGCCTTTGACGCACATCTGGGTGCGATCGGCTCTGGCATAGCCGAGGGGACACTGGTCAAAATTATCGGGACCAGTACATGCGATATCACCCTATTATCCAACCGAAAAAAACTGGCGGATGTGCCGGGTGTATGCGGCATTGTGGATGGGAGCGTTCTGCCGGGCTATAACGGATTAGAGGCGGGTCAATCAGCCGTGGGGGATATTTTCAACTGGTTCGTGGATTACATTGAGCCCGCGCGCGGATTGATGGATCACCGCAAGATGGATGAAGCGGCGTCCAAGCTCTCACCCGGGGAATCGGGCCTCCTGGCTCTGGACTGGAATAACGGCAACCGTACTATTCTGGTGGATCAGCGCTTGAGCGGACTTCTCCTGGGCCAGGGACTCTATACGAAGCCCGAAGAGATTTACCGTGCATTGGTCGAGGCGACTGCGTATGGGGCGCTGACGATTATCAATCGTTGCGAGGAGTATGGGGTGAAGATCAAGCAGGTGATCAACTGCGGTGGTATTTCGGAAAAGAGTGCCCTGACGATGCAAATTTATGCGGACGTGACGGGCCGGCCGATGAAGATCAGCCGCTCAGCCCAAACCTGTGCCCTGGGTGCCGCCATTGCCGGAGCGGTGGTTGCCGGCAAGAAAGCCGGCGGCTATGACACCTTCGCATCTGCCCAGAAGGCGATGACGGGATTAAAGCCCAAGGTGTTCAAGCCCAATGCGAAGGCGCATGCGGTATACAAGAAGCTCTATGCTCTGTACAAGACGCTGCATGACGCTTTCGGGACTCGCGAATGGAACGGCAATCTTTACCATGTGATGAAAGAGCTGATCGATATTCGCGACGCGGCACGGAAATAGGAGAGTATCTCTCTTAAACGCCAAACTGAAAAAGAGACCCGAGGGTCTCTTTTTCAATTACGGGGAAGGCTGATTGGAGCGATCCAAATCAGCTGCACTTCTTGTTGCTCAAAGCTTTGATTTCAGCACTGGTGAGGATCTTATAGCCCAGCTGATTGAGGATGGTTCTTGCGGCTTCCATCTGCTGAGTCTCGATAATAAGAACCACACGGCGATTCAGGTAGTAGCCCGAGCCATTGCGGATATCCACTTTGCCCTCGTAGAGAGCGGCGGTCAGCTTGGAGAGCGAGCCCGGGTTATCATCAGCGACGACCGCGAGAATGGGAGAAGTCGCGATGGCAAACCCGCTGTTTTTCAGGGCCGCGATTCCTTCCTGAGTATGATCGACCAGGAAGCGAATGATGCCGTATTTATCGCCGGCTCCGTCAATTATCTTAAACCAGAGAATACTGACTTGGGCCTCGGCCAGGGCCTGAGTGGCCTTGGCCAGGACACCGGGTTTATTTTCAGCGAAAACGGAGAGGAGTTTTACCTCGGTCTCTTTTGATTCTGTCAAATTATTGCTCATAAGCTTCTGTTATCAATTACACGTTTGGTTTTGCCCTCGCTCACCGGGAGAGTACCGGGAGCCAGGAGTTCGACTACGGGCTTCACCTGCACTTCGGCACGGATGCGTTCGGTGATGCTCTTTTGCATACTCTCAAGCTTGCTGACCTGTCCATCGAAGGCATTGGCATCAAGCTCGACCTTGATGATCATTTCGTCGAGGCCCTGCAGGTGGATAAGATAATTGCGGCCGACACCTTCCGTTTTCATGAGGACGCGCTCGATCTGCTGCGGGTAAATATTGGCGCCTTTGACAATGATCATATCGTCGGCGCGGCCTTTCAGGCGATCGACACGAATATGAGTGCGTCCGCAAGGGCAGGGCTCGGGGATAATCCGGGTCAAATCGCCGGTGCGGTAGCGGAGAATGGGCATAGCCTCGCGGTTAATGGAGGTAATGACGAGCTCACCCACCTCACCCGGGGGAAGAACCTCCAAGGTCTTGGGGTCGATGATTTCAATCAGGTAGGTATCCTCCCAGAGGTGGATTCCATTTTTGGCGGTGCACTCGAAACCGACGCCCGGGCCGCCCATTTCCGAGAGGCCGTAGCAATTGAATACATCGGCGTCAAAGGTCTTCTCGATTTTTCTGCGGGTTTCCTCGGTATAGGATTCAGCACCCACCAGGAGAATGCGCAACGAGATATCTTTGGCGGGGTCCAGGCCTTTCTTTTCCACGAAATTAGCGAAATAGAGGGCGTAGCTGGGGGTGGCATGAGCCACGGTGGTCCCGAAATCCTGCATGAGCATGAGCTGGCGCTCGGAGTTGCCCGGTCCGGCCGGGATTGCCAGCATACCTACTCTTTCGGCTCCATAATGCGACATCAGGGCACCGGTGAAGAGGCCGTAAGTCATCATGTTCTGGAAGACATCCTTGGGGGTGCAGCCGACCATGGTGAGGCAGCGGGCGAAATTGTTGGTGAGTATCTCGATATCTTTGCGGGAGAAGAAGAGAGCCTTGGGTTTACCCGTGGTTCCGCTGGAGGTATGGAGGCGGAGGAGATGGTCCTTGTCGACAATGTTCAGCTTATCGGGGTATTGAGCCCGAAGGTCGGCGCTGGTAGTGAAAGGCAGCCGACGGACATCATCCAAAGAACGAATGGAATCGACTGTGACTCCCTGCTCTCGAAACTTTTTCTGATAGAATTCGGATTTGTGTGAAAGTTGCGTTAATGTCTCTCTTAAGCGAGAGAACTGCAGCTGGCTCAAGGTTTGCCTGCTGGCGGTTTCAATATCTTTTTCCCAATACATGGTTCAGTATAATCAATTAGTAAAGACTAAACTCTAGGGATATTGTCGCTCTTTGGCCCGAATAAATCAATGGCATTCCGAGCCTGAGAAAAAAATGGGCCCATTTAACGGGGGTGAAAAGAGGGTAACGGAGTGGAGGAGAATGATTTTTTTTGGCCGCAGAGACTTATGTGAAGGGAGAATCCTGCATTGACTTAAAATGTGGCAGGAGATAGGATTGGTTTGTCTTTTATCAAGAGACTTGAATTAGAAAATATGAGTACCATTTATGACATTGTTGCGCGCGAAATACTGGATTCTCGCGGAAATCCCACGGTTGAAGTGGATGTAATTCTTTCTGACGGGACCATTGGCCGCGCCGCAGTTCCCTCCGGAGCGAGCACGGGTGAGAACGAAGCCATCGAGCTTCGCGATGGCGATAAGAGCCGCTATCTGGGCAAGGGCGTCAGCAAAGCAGTTGAAAACGTGGAAGAGAAGATTCTTCCTGAATTGGAAGGGCTGGATGCAACCGATCAGGTGACGATCGATAAGACGATGCTCGCACTGGACGGCACGGACACCAAGTCCAACCTGGGTGCCAATGCCATTCTGGCAGTCTCGCTGGCAACGGCCAAGGCAGCAGCATCCTATATTGACCTGCCGCTGTACCGTTACCTGGGCGGAACCAACGCCAAGGTGCTCCCGGTGCCGATGGCAAACGTCATTAATGGTGGTGCGCACTCAGATGCTCCGATCGATTTTCAGGAGTTCATGATTGTGCCTCGCGGTTTCTGCTGCTATTCAGAAGCTCTGCGTGCCATTACGGAAGTTTTTCATGCTCTGAAGAGCGTGCTCAAGGGCAAAGGTCTCTCCACCGCAGTGGGAGATGAGGGCGGTTTCGCTCCGAACCTGCAGAGCACCGAAGATGCTATCGAGTCGATCCTCATGGCGATCAAGAAGGCCGGTTACAAGGAAAGCGAGCAGATCGCTCTGGCACTGGACGTTGCCTCTTCCGAGTTTTACGATACGACCAAGGGAATTTATACCTTCAAGAAGAGCACCGGTAAGGAGATGAGCGGTGAAGAGCTGGTAAACTTCTATGAAACGCTGACCCAGAAATATCCGATTATCAGCATTGAAGACGGTTGCGCCGAAGGCGACTGGAAGACCTGGAAATACTTGACCGACAAGATCGGCAAGCGGGTTCAGCTGGTGGGTGACGATCTGTTCGTGACCAATGTGAAGTTCCTCAAGAGAGGTATCGATGAAGGAGTAGCGAACTCCATCCTCGTGAAGGTGAACCAGATCGGCTCACTGACCGAGACGCTCGATGCCATCAGCATGGCGCAGGAAAGCAGTTATACGGCCGTGATCAGCCACCGCTCCGGTGAGACTGAGGACAGCACGATCGCTGATATCGCCGTTGCCACCAACGCGGGCCAGATCAAGACCGGTTCCCTGAGCCGTACTGACCGCATGGCCAAGTACAATCAGCTCCTCCGTATCGAAGAAGAGCTGGGCGACAACGCTATTTACGGCGGCAAATTCAAGATTTAAGCTTGAGAGCTCGCTCGCTTTCCCGATAGAGGGAAGGTGAGAATAGAGAAAAACGAATGAGGGTCCGATTGAAAATATCGGACCCTCACTTATTTATAAAGGCTGCGGTTGAAAGCCCGGAGGCTAGATGCGAATCATTTTCTCGAGCTCCGTGACGCGTGCGCGGATATCCTTTTTGGAAATGGAAGTGATTTTCTGAAGGCCAAAGCCTTCGCAGCAGAAGGCTGCAACGGCGGAGGCGTTCAGCATTGCCTTGCGGATGACCCGGTCGACATCAGCGCGTGTCGAGGCGTTGCTGGCAATGTAACCGATTAGAGCGCCTGCGAAAGTATCTCCTGCGCCGGTGGGGTCCAGAGATTTGGCTAAAGGAAAAGCCGGAGCCAGGAAAAGTTTGCCTTGAGAAGAGAGCATTGCGCCATACTCACCTTTTTTAATGATGACCATTTTGGGCCCCATTTTGTGAAGTTTGGCTGCTGCAGCCAGGAGGTTGGGTTCCCGGGTGAGGAGCTTGGCTTCGCTGTCGTTCAGGGAGAGACAATCGATTTTTTTGAGGAGCTTTTTGAGTCCGGCCGGGTCGCCCTTGATATGGCAATCCATGGTATCGGCCAATACAAAAAGGGGTTTCTCCATTTCCTCCAAAACGTGCATCTGAAGCTCGGGCGTGATGTTGCCCAGCATAACGAAGGGAGCGGTGCTGTTTTTGGGAGAGAGCTCGGGTTTGAAATCGACAAAGACACCCATTTCCAGGCAGAGCGTCTTGCGGTTATTCATGTTTTCCTCGTACTCGCCGGACCAGTAGAAGGTTTTACCTTCCGCCTGGCGGAGGTCAGTCAGGTCGATTTTGTGTTTTTTGAGGAGATCGACATATTTCTTGGGGAAATCATCTCCGATGACCGCGACGATGCTGGTTGACGTATAAAAACTGGCAGCGACCGAGGCATAACAAGCGGCTCCGCCCAGCAGCTTAGGCTTGTTGGCTTTGGGAGTTTTGATGGAATCCAAAGCGGCAGAACCGACGACTAATACTTTACTCATAAATTTTATTGTCCGTTATTTCATGTTGAGCGGCTCGCGGTGCTTGCGGCGGATAATGCTGCGAGTGCTCTCGAACATACGATTGCGGACGACATCGACTTCAGCATTGGCGATAATCTCCTGCAGGAGCCCCCTCTGACGGTAGTGCTCAATAACGGGTAGTGTTTGCCTTCTGTAGGCCTGGAGACGGTCTTTGACCGTTTCTTCCTTGTCATCCTCGCGGATGATCAGTTTGGTGCCGTCCTTATCGCAGATACCTTCCTTGGCCGGTTTATTGTACTGGATATGATAGGTGGACTGGCACTTGGGGCAGAAGCGTCTGCCGGCGGTGCGGAAAAGGATTTCTTCGTCCGAGACATTGAGGTAGATGACGCCATCGAGCGTGCGGCTGGAGGCCGTGAGGATGATATCCAGCGCGTCTGCCTGGGGTACGGTTCTGGGGAAGCCATCCAGGATAAATCCGTGCATAGCGTCGGATTCATTAAGGCGTTTTTTGACGATGGCAGCGGTTACGTCATCGGGGACCAGGCGGCCTTTATTGATAAAAGCGCCGGCGATAGCACCCAAGGGGGTCTTATCTTTGAGGTGTTCGCGGAAGAGGTTGCCTGTAGAGAGAGTGGGTACCGACAGGTATTCACTCAAGAAAGCGGAGTGGGTTCCTTTGCCACAGCCCGGAGGTCCCATAATGACCAGGTTCAGCGGGCAAGAGACGGGCGTCTTTTCGGTCAGGCGGTAGGATGCCAGAAACTGATCGATCTCTTTTTCAATGGCATCAACGGGAGGAGGAACGAAAGTATTATTTTCAACGCCCTTGATAAAAGCGCGCACTTCATCATAGACGGACTCGGAGGGATTTTCCGTATCAATCGCCAGGAATGAGGTGGAATGAGCAAAGAGGCGAAGAATGGATTCGGCTACGTTTTTGTAGTTATTAATCCGGACGGCAATGCTCTCGGGTGTTTTTTCGATCTGCTCATCGGTAGATTTGCGTGCAAAGGCCCGCTCAAAAGTCGTATCAGGGGAGACTTTCATGAAGATCACTCCGTTGAGGTTCATCGAGTGACGATGAAGGAGGTCGATCATGTAAACCGCTTGATAGAGAGTGCAGGGAAAACCATCAAAAACGAAACCACGTGCTTCTGTGTTGGCGGAGACTTTTTCCTCCAAAGCGGCGTTGGCCACTTCATCGGGGACAAAGTTACCCCGAGTCACATAAGGATGGGCCATCAAGCCCAAGAGCGTGTGATTTCGGATAGAATCCTTAATCATTTGGCCCAGGGAAAAGCGAAGGAGTCCAAACTCCTTTGCAATCCTTTTGGCGCAGGTTGTTTTACCGGCACAGTTAGGTCCGATGATAGCAATGTTCATTATTCAATGAGTGGAGGTAGAAAGACCCCCTCCAAGGGGTGTTTTGATAACCTTTTTGAAGCGAAAAATCAAACTTATTCGAGGGATAAGAAATGATACTGATAACGACAACAGAAAGGGTATTCTGTCTTATGGAAACAAAAGCGCTCAATTTCAGGAGTAGATCAGTAGGCTCTGTAAAAACTCGTTAGTGGGTTACAAAAGTCAATGCCCCGGCCATCCATTGGGTGGCTTTCAGGAAGAGGGCAGGGTAGACGCCCGGGAGAACCATCATGGCCAGGGAGAGAGTCCCAACAACCCAGAGGATTCTCGGAAAAGCGATGCGCTCGCCCTGGGCGTGGTGTTTCTGCGCATATTCCCGAGGCCAATAAATGGCGCGAATGACTCCGAAATAGTAGTAAATGGAGACGATTACGCCAAAGAGGGCAATACATGCCAGAGCGATCAATGCGCCGGAACCGGCTACGCCTTGAATGAACACCGATTTGAGGAGGAGGAATTTACCGATAAAACCGGCCATAGGCGGAATACCTGCCAGAGAAACCATGGCTGCCGATAAAAGAAAGGCTGCAAAGGGAGAGCGTCCCGGCAGGGCTGCCAGGGCATCAAGATCGCTGGAACCGACTTCGCTTTCCACCAGGGTGATCGCCAGAAAGGCGCCCATGATGGTGAACGCGTAGGCGATGAGGTAATAGAACATCGCACTGAAGGCCATAGCATCACCGACAGCGAAAGCCATCATCATGTAGCCAGCGTTGGCAATGCCCGAGAAAGCGATCAAACGCTTTACATTCTGCTGCGGGATGGCGCAAAGATTGCCGTACAGAATCGAAGCGGCAGAGATGACGACCCAGAGAAGCGTGACCTGGGCGGTCCCCAGCGGCATGGCTGCAACGGCAAAGCGGGTTAAAAGGACGAATCCGACCGCTTTGGAGGCCGAGGCCAGAAGCCCGGTCACGGGAGCCGCTGCGCCCTGATATACATCCGGAGCCCAGTAATGGAAGGGGAAGGCGGAGATTTTGAAGCCCAGACCGGCGACGATGAGCATCACGCCCAGCCAGTAGGCCGTCTTCATTTCAGCCGGAGGAGTGAATTGGGCCAGTTTATCCAGGTAGAGGGTGCCGCTTACCCCGTAGACGAAGGCGATACCCATGACCATGACCGCCGAGGCCAGAGCTGCCATGATGAGATATTTGACGCCCGATTCCAGAGAGGAATCCTTGTCATTGAGGTAGCCGACCAACACGTAGAAGGGGACGGCAACCATTTCCATGGTCAGGAAAAGGAGTGCTAAATTATTGATGGAGCAGGCTATCATCATACCGACCAGAGCCAGCAGGAAAAGAATCTGGTAGGTGATAAAGCTGTCATTGCGGCGCTCGATCCAGTTCTGATTGATAATAAAGAAGCCCAGCCCCAGAGCCAGGAACATTCTCTTGAAGCCCAGCGCCATGCCGTCGAGCTGAACCATGGAATCCGGGACAATCACCGGGTTCTTGATAAGAAAAGAGAGGATCAGCAGGATACCCAAACCGATGGTGCCTATGGCGTAGCCCTTACTGATGTTGAGTGTTTTTTTGTGGAGTACGTCCAGGACCAAGAGCACTAAAGCCAGAGCTACAAGTCCTAATTCCAGTTGAAAAGCCGCAAAATTCATACAATCAATAAGTTTTATTCAGATGGAGTGTTAATTTGATCCTGAACGGTCAAAGAGTTGACCGGTTCGAGGGTTTGGCTGACGGCCTCTTTCATTTTGCCGGTAAGCAGCATGGGCCAGGTGCCGATGGCCAAAAGACCGGCTATCAGCAAGACATAGGGGAGCTTCCTCCAGGCATTCGCATCCACTACGCCGGAGAGCTCAGCCGGGGATTGCCCGTGCAGGACCTGGCGTATGGCGCGCAGCATATAAACGGCGGAGATAATGAGTCCGGTAAAGACTCCCAAAGCGGCAGGCCAATGCCAGGCGCTCTGCCAGGCACCGAAAAGAATCAGGAATTCACCCACAAAGTTGCCGAAGAAGGGGAGTCCGCATCCGGCCAGGAGCGTGGCGCTCATAATGAAGCCGATAAAAGGCATCTTCTGCATTAAGCCTCCCATATTCGCCATTGCGGTACCGCCGGTCTGCTGGTGGAGCCATCCGTTCAGGGCAAAGAGCAGGGCGGCCAGGAAACCGTGAGCAACCATCAGGAAGACGGCTCCGGTCAGGGCCAGATTGTTGAGGACTGCGATTCCCAGGAAAATAAAGCCGACGTGTGAAAGGCTTGAGTAGCTGCACATCATGGCAAAGCACTTCTGGCGAATGGCAATAAAGCCGCAGTAAATAGCGTTGACCAGGGCCATGACGACCAGGATTTCCATCCAGGGGTGGAGCTCTTGGGGCATCAGCGGCAGGATGAGGCGGATAATGCCGTAGAGGCCGAATTTTTTGAGAACGCCGGCATGAATCATGGCCGGGGCGCTCGGTGCGGAGCTATAGGTCAGCGGTGCCCATGTGTGGAAGGGGACCAATCCGACCAGGATGCCAAAGCCCAGAAGGAGAGTCGGGATCGCCCATTTTTGAAGCGGAAGGGACATCGGCTCGGCGGCGCAGATGGCGGCAAGCTCCTGCATATCGAAGGTTTTGGCACCGGCTCCGGCATAGAGGCAAATCAGGCCGGCCAGCACGATCATGGCGCCGATGGAGAGATAAATGGCCATCTGGAAAGCGGCATAGACCCGTTTTTCACCGCGGCCCCAGACGCCGATCATGATGAAAGTGGGGATCAGGGCCAGCTCGTGCATGGCATAGAAGAAGATAATATCAAGCGAGGCAAAGGTGCCGATCACTCCGCCGCACATGAGCAGGAGAAGCGAATAGTAGAGTTTATCCTGCTTTTTGATTTCATAGGAGACCAGCGCTGCGGCAAAGGAGACCCAGGCGGCCATGATGACCAGACCCAGGTTGATGCCATCCACGCCGACATGATAGTTGAGGCCGATGGAGGGAACCCAGGCCACCTTGTGGACGAATTGGTACCCTTCGACTCCGGTCTGGAAGCCGAAAAGGAGGAAGAGGGAAAGGATTGCCGAGAGTCCCGTGGCGAAGATCGCAACTCCGCGGTGGAGGACCCGAAAATTAGCCGGGATGGTCAGCACAAGCAGAGCACCCAGCAACGGAATGAGCAAAATAGTAGTCAGTAACATGTCCTTAAATTCAATTCATTACCAGTTAACAACCCAATAAGCGAGCACCACAAAACCAAAAACAAAGATGGCGGCATACGTCTGAACGCTCCCGGTTTGAGAGAGGCGCCAGAGGCGGCCGACCAGATCGACTCCGTGGTAGACGGTCCCGACGAGGGCACCGCCAATAACCCAACGGTCGAATTTATCACAGACCAGGGCGAATTTATCCTGACACCAGATCAGGGTGTTTTCGTAGAGCTCATCCAGATAGAATTTATCCTTGAGCCAGCGGGCTACCGAGCCCAGCTGAGAGGGCAGAACGTCCTGTTTGGCATTGTAATAAAGTTTGAAGGCCAGAACGGCTCCGCAGACGACTGCCGCCAGACTCACGAGGGCAGCCATGGGAGCATGCTCAAAGGGGTAAAGGAGCTTGGCAAACCATCCGGCGGATTCGGGTTCCAGACCGTAATGGCGCATCATCCAAGTATCCACGTTCCAGAATCCGGCGAAGACAGCTGCGATGGCCAGAAGGATCAGAGGATAGGTCATGACCGGAGGAGTTTCCTGAGATTTTTCGGCGGACTGAGAACGGGCTTTGCCCATGAAAGCGACAAAGAAAAGGCGGCCCATATAGAAGGTGGTCAGGAAAGCGACCCCGACGGAAATGGTGCCCAGACAGGTGCTCTTGGAAAAAGCTTGGGCAATAATCGCATCTTTGCTGAAGAAACCGCTCAGAGGAGGGACTCCGCAAAGGGCCAGCGTGCCGACCAGGAAAGTGAAGAAGGTGATGGGCATCCGCTTTAGGAGTCCGCCCATTTTCCAGATATTCTGCTCGTGATGCAGGGCGACGATGACCGAACCGGCTCCCAGGAAGAGGAGTGCCTTGAAGAAGGCATGAGTCGTCAAGTGGTACATACCGGCAACGGGGTAGGCGATACCAACCGCCATGACCATGTACCCGAGCTGCGAGAGAGTGGAATAGGCAAGAATGCGCTTGATATCGTTTTGCTGGACGGCGATGAGCGCGGCCAGAAGAGCGGTCAGAGCGCCGGTGAAGGCGACCGCTTCCAGAGCGGAAAAATTGAACCAGGCGAGAGATTCAGGCCAGGCAGCAGGGAGAGCAAAAATCGAAAAAGCGCGGGCCAGGAGGTAAACACCGGCGGCAACCATGGTCGCGGCATGGATCAATGCGCTGACGGGCGTGGGGCCTTCCATAGCGTCGGGGAGCCAGACATGCAGAGGAAACTGAGCCGATTTACCGACAACGCCGCAGAAAAGAAGCAAGCCCACGAGAGTCGTCCAGGACCCCAGAGCAGCCGGGTTGGCCGCCAGGAGAGAATTGATCTGGCTGAAGCCGAGCGTCCCCAGAGTTCCCCAAAGGATGATGATTCCCAGGAGAAAGCCGGTATCGCCTATGCGGTTGCAGAGGAAAGCCTTTTTGCCTGCATCGGCGGCTGAGGGCTTGGACATCCAGAAACCAATGAGGAGATAGCTGGAGAGGCCGACCATTTCCCAGAAAAAAAAGATCATCAACAGGTTATTTGCCAGGACGATGCCGGTCATGGAGAACATGAAGATGCTCAGTCCGGAAAAATAGCGGGAATTGGAAGGGTCGCCCTGCATGTAGCCTCTGGAATAGATATGGATAAGGGAGCCAATGCCGGTAACTACCAGGAGCATGAGAAGGCTCAGCCGATCTACCAGGAAACCCAGTTCCACGGAGAGAGCTCCGACGGAGAGCCAGGTAAAGGAGATTTCAAGAGGCAGCCCCTGTGAGACGGCGCCCCGGTAAAGGAGCACCGAGAGGATAAAAGTCAAACAGCTGGAACCGATAGAAATACCCGCGCTGACGGTGGGCCGGCGCAGCGTGAACAGCGTGATGGCTGCCGCAGAAAGAATCGGTAAAAAAAGAATAGCTAAAAGGATATTAGTCATAGTGATCTCTCTCTAGTATTTCAGCTTGTTGAGGTCGTTAACCCATACGGGGAGTTTCTTGCGGGCCAGCGAGACAATCAACGCCAGGCCGACTGCAACCTCTGCGGCCGCAATGGTCACGACCAGCATGACCACGACTTGCCCATCCAGGCTCTTATTGAAATAGGAAAAGGCGACCAGGGCCAGGTTGGCGGCATTGAGCATAAGCTCCAGCGACATGTAGACCACGATCAGATTGCGTCGTGTCAGGAGTCCCAAGACCCCCAGGCAAAAGAGGATAACGCTTACGGTCAAATAATGACCCAGACCAATCGTCAAAAAGCTTTCAAAAGTTTCCATTATTTCGATTCTCCTTTCGTATTGGGTTTGCTCAGATGAACCACGCCGACAATCGCAGCCAGGAGGAGGACAGAGATCGCCTCAAAGGGGACCAGGTACTCGGTGACGAGCAGCCTGCCGATGGCCGGTACGGTTCCATCCACAGCCTCTTTCACAGGGGCAGCGGCCGGCATCTGGAAGACGATCGACAGGAGCAGACATGCCAGAGCCAGAGCGACGACGGTTCCCACCGCATAGCGAATCCGGGTGGAGGTGAAGACCATTTTCATTTCTTTGCGTGAGAGCATGAGCACGAAGATAAAAAGAATCAATACGGCCCCTGCATAGACGATGACCTGAACCGCTGCCAGGAAATATGCGTGCAGGAGGACGGACATGCCGGCCAGGGAGAGGACGGTGGCCAGGAGGCTCAGACCGCTATTGATAGGGGAGCGGCTGAACGGATTGGCCACGACCAGAATGCCGAAAAGAATCGCCAGACCTGCCAGGACATAGAAAACAAGCGCTCCAGGCAGGATGCTGAATAAATTTTCCCAATTATAATTCGTTAAGGTTTCCCACATAAATCAGCTCCTCTGAGGGTTGTGTTTGTTTTTCCACTTCATGAGGCGATCCTCACGGACTCCGCCCGACTCCAGGAGTTTTTCCTTGTTCAAAATCATTTCTTCGCGGCTGTGTTTGCACATGGAATAATCGTCCATGAGGAAGATGGCCTCTTCGGGGCAGACTTCCTGGCAAAAACCGCAGAAGATGCAGCGGGTCATATTGATTTCAAACTCCCGGGGCTGCTTTTCGACAATACCGACCTGCGGATTATCGACAGGGCCCGGAGGAGTCACTTTAATCGCCTTTGAAGGGCAGATAAATTCGCAGAGCTGGCAGCTGACGCATTTGACGCGTCCATGCTGATCCTTCACCAGGTAGGGGATTCCGCGATATCCTGGGGGCAGCGTCCATTTTTCCTCCGGATAGCGCATCGTGATTTTTTTGCGGAAGAAGTGCTTAATGCTGACCGCAAACCCGCCGATAATGGTCGGCAGATAGAGTCGCTCCCACAAAGTCATTTTTCTACGTCTTACAATCATCTTATCGTCTCCACTGGCGGATTATTATAACTCAAAGACCTTTCTGAACATGGCTATTCCCCAGAGCAATACGGCGTAAAACACAATGTTACACAGCGCCAGGGGCATCATTTTGCGCCAGCCCAGGTCCATGAGCTGATCAAAGCGTAAACGTGGCAGCATCCATCGTACCCAGACGATCAGGAAGACCATACAGGCGGTCTTGGCCAGGAAAATACCAATATGGATGAAACCAATCAAGATACCGAGCCAGGAATCTGCCGCAGGGGCATTGAGCCAGGGCAGAGGCAGGGACCAGCCGCCCAGGAAGAGGGTGACAAAGATCGCAGAACCCATGATGACACTGGCATACTCAGCCATAAAGAAGAGGGCGAATTTCATGGCGCCATATTCCACGTTGTAACCGCCGGCCAGTTCCTGTTCGGCTTCGGCCATATCGAAAGGTGTGCGGTTGGATTCGGCCAAAGTGGCAATGAAGAAAAGGAGGGCCGAGATCGGTGCCTGGATGATTCCCCAATGGAAGGGAGAAGTGGTCTGCCAGGCGATAATGGCGCTCAGGTTGGCGCTTCCTGCGAGCATGAAAATGGGGATGATGGATAGCCCCATCGTGCCTTCATAGGAAATCATCTGGGCGCTGGCACGCATTCCGCCGATAAAGGGGTATTTGGAGTTGGCTGCGTAACCTGCCAGGACGATGCCGTAGACGGACATCGAGACGACGGCAAAGGTGTAGAGCAGGCCGACATTGAGATCAGCGATCACCATGGGCTGGGCGCCGATATTGGAGCCGAAGGGAATCACGGCCAGGGTCATCATGGCGGGAACCATGAGGGCAGCGGGTGCAAGCCAGTAAAAGAAGCGATGCACACCGCCCGGAATAAAGTCTTCCTTCAGAAAAGCTTTGATGCCGTCGCAAGCCGGTTGGAGGAGTCCCCAGGGGCCGGAGCGGTTGGGACCAAGGCGGTCCTGAATAAAGGAAGCCACACGGCGCTCCAGGACGACGGTATAGGCGACCATCCCCAGGAGCAGGCCGATGGCGGCTCCGATTTTGACGAGAGTAAAGGCCAGCCACCACCAGAAGTGGGGAATCTGCTTGAGCCAATCCAAAAAGGAGTAAAGAAGTTCGCCAATCATTTTTCAGTCGTGTTCGTTGTTGAAAGGAGATTCATGCCGGCGGTGCCGAGCTTGGCCCAGGTCATGCCGTTAAAGGCGGGGAGCTCAGCGGCCATCATGTTAAAAATTTCTTCGGGTGTGTTGGGCCAAGGCTTATCGGTCAGCGCAGAAAGGAGAGAGGAGAGAATCCAATACTCGGGGCGGGCCTCGCCCATCGGTTCGAAGGCTTTGCCGAAGCGTTGGATACGGCCCTTGGCATTGATAAAGGTTCCCTGTTTCTCAGCGAAGCTTGCGCCGGGCAGGAGATACTGGGCTTCCAGGGTCGATTTATTGCCCAGGATGTCGCAAACCACGAATAAATCAAGACGGCTGAGGAGGCCCGGTTCAATACCCATCTCGACCGGGTTTTCGCCAATAGCGATGAGGTTGCGAATGGCGCCCGATTCAATTGCCTTGGCGATCTTGGAGACGTTCGCGCCGGGAGTAGCGGAGGCCAACCCAAAAATCTGAATGGCCTTGCTATTGGGGTTCATATCGGGGTTAAGCAGGAGAAAATCTCCTTCACCGATGCGCGGCCGGCTATCGGTCTGCGCTTCCAGAAGTTTTGCGAGCTTGCTGACGAGGAAAATTTCTTCGGTGCTCTGGCGGGCGGAAACGAGGATCGCCGTAGAACCTTTGGTAGAGGATTTAAGCGCGGCAGAGATTTTGCTGATCGCGGTTTCCCAGTTGATTTCGTCGCGGCGGCCGGCTTCGCTCCAGAGGACGTTTGAAAGCCTGCGGGAGTCATTCACCCACTTATAGTTGAGGCGGCCCGAATCGCACATCCAGCAGGAATTGACAGCGTCATTTTCACGCGGGGTGAGGCGGTAAATATGGCCGTTGCGGCTATGAATCAGGATGTTGCAGCCGGTGGCGCAGTTGGGGCAGATGCTCGGAGTCTCGGAAAGGAACCAGGTGCGCATCTGGAAGCGGAAATCGCGTGAGGTCAGAGCGCCCACCGGGCAGATATCGACCGTGTTCAAGGTATAATTATGCTCAAACTCGGTTCCCGGATAGTTAGAAATGGTGTTATGGGCACCGCGATTGAGAATTCCCAATGCCGGAACTTTGGCGATATCCTCTGTAAAGCGGATGCAGCGGGTGCAGAGAATGCAGCGCTCGTTATCCAACACGATCTTGGAACTGATCGCTTTTTTCTTGGGCTTTTCGAGCTTGGTTTCAAAGAAGTGGGAGGTCTCCTGCCCGTATTGGTGGACATATTCCTGGAGTTTGCACTCGCCGGCTTTGTCGCAAATCGGGCAATCCAGGGGGTGGTTCAGAGCCAGGAACTCCAGGACCGCTTTGCGTGAGCGGATGACGCCCTCGGTCTGAGTATAAACTTCCATGCCGGGAGTGACCGGTGTGGCGCAGGCGATTGCCTGACGGGGCATTTTCCTGATCTGAGGGGAGCCATCCGGGTTCAGAACCGGTTTGCGTTCGCGGTCCAGAACGGGCATTCCATACTCGATCAGGCACATACGGCAGTTACCGGCCACGGGGAGCTTGGGATGATAGCAAAGGTGGGGAATATTGATTCCGACATAAGCGCAGGCCTGAATGATGCTGATCGGTTCGGGCTTACCGGTGACAGGATGAGGAAGCGTTTTGGGGACGGAGACTGTCTGGCCATCCACTTTGAAGGTGATCATCGGAACCTCCACTTTCGCTTGAACTTTTTCTTCGTTACTCATTTTTCGTCTCTGTCATTTTTATGCAAACCGGTTGATGCCGGCTTCACCCCAAATTTCTTTGCGAGAATCTTCCGCCGCCGCGCACAGGGCGAGGAACTCATCGCGGAATTTTAAAACGTAACTTTCGATGGGCCAGGAGGCGGCTTCTCCAAAAGCACATAACGACCTGCCATTCATGATATTTTGAGAAATTCGAGCCAGCTCATCCACATCGGCACGGCGGCCGTTACCGGCCAGAATGCGTTTCAAAATCTTACTCATCCAGCGGGTGCCCTCTCTGCAGGGGGTACACTGGCCGCAGCTTTCGTGGACATAAAACTCGCTAACGTTGGCGGCGACTTCCACCATGCTGGTCGAGTCATCAATGACGACGATGCCGCCGGAGCCGCTCATGCTCCCGGCTGCGGCGATGCTATCCGAATCGTAAGGCAGGTCAAAGACATCTACCACTTTTTCGGAGAAGGTGCCGTCCGGATTTTTGGTTTTGAGGGTGACTTTCTCATCCGCTCTCAAGACCTTGGAAGAGGAGCCGCCGGGGATGATCGCCTTGATCTGACGGCCGGAGCGGGGGCCGCCGGCCAGATCATTAATGATTTGGCCCAGAGTGATTTTCCCGATCTCGACCTCAAAATAACCCGGGTTGCGGACCTGGCCGCTGACACCCACAATGCGAGTTCCCGGGTCCGAAGGGATTCCCAGTTTGGCATATTGCGAGGCGCCTATTTCGATCACATGCTTGACGGCGCAGAGTGTCTCCACGTTGTTGACGATAGTGGGGCACATATAAAGGCCCAGAGCCGCAGGAAAATAGGGAGGTTTCAGACGCGGCTGGGGGCGATATCCTTCCAGGGAGCTCAGGGCTCCGGTTTCTTCACCGCAGATATAGGCACCGGCACCGCGATGGATGTAAATTTCCAAGTCGTAGCCGCTATCCAAGATATTCTTGCCCAAGAGATTTCTGGATCTGGCTTCATCCAGAGCCCGGTTCAAAATTTTAGCGCCTTCGTTGAATTCACCCCGGATGTAGATGTAGGCCAGGTGAACATCGTTGGCGAAGCAGGAAATGATCATTCCCTCGATGAGCTGATGAGGGTCTTTGTGGACGATCTGTCGATCCTTGAAGGTGCCGGGCTCAGACTCATCGCAGTTGCAAACCAGGTAGATAGGCTTACCGGAGGCGCGGTTCACAAAGGACCATTTGAGGCCGGTCGAGAAGCCTGCACCGCCGCGGCCGCGAAGGCCGGAAGCCTTTACTTCATCTCGCAACTGCTGCTGTGGGGAAAGTTTTTTGCCGTCCTGGGTGGTCTTTTCTTTGAGAGAAAGCGCTTTTTTCAGAGTTTCGTAGCCACCTTCTTCCAGATAACAAGAAAGAGTGTTATTATAATCTTTGTTATCCAAGTTCTTGAGGATGAGTCTGTTTTTCTGAGGCATAAAACGGGGTTCTTAATCTTTTTCTTTCTCAGGGCTTGACGAATTATTTTCTCCGAGTAACATGTCTGGGCTTTGCCGAATGGTGTAACGGTAGCACAGCAGTCTCTGGAACTGTTTGTCAAGGTTCAAATCCTTGTTCGGCAGCCATCTTTTCTTCATTTTCCAGTACCCTTTCTCTCGGAGGAGTTATCTCCATTGCAGATTGTAAGTAACTTGGAAACAGATTCTTCTGTCATGTTTTCGTGGAAATCCTCATTCAGAAACAAAACCGGGCCCTTATTGCAGCAGGCTAAACATTCTACGAATTCGACGGTGAAACGGCCATCGGGCGTGGTTTGTCTTTTGTGAACGTTTTTATCGAGTCCAAGTTGTTCACAGAGAGCCCAATAGATTTTTTCTGAACCATTGAGAGCGCAACTCAGAGTGCGGCAGATTCTGAAGTGGAATTTCCCCAGCGGTTCGCGGGAAAACATGGGATAGAAGGTGACAAGCTCCAATACGGCGAGAGGAGTCTGATCGAGTTTTTGAGCGATCCATTCGATGCCCGCATCGCTGACAAACCCGAAGTGCGCCTGCAGTGCATGCAGAGCCATTAACGTCACGCTCCGTTTCTCGGGATAGTGCGTTATCAGCTCATCAATCTCGCTTTCCAGTGTATTGGGAACAGAAAATTCCATGACCATACTGTCCGTTTCGTGCATGGGGATTGTGCCTTATCGGCTGAGAGATAGCGAGACTTTTTTCTCCGAAACGGGAAATTTTTGATTTTAGGGGTCGTATCTCTTTTGTAATAAGTTTGTTGTGTGTTCTAACGGGGTGAGTGTTCTTTTGGCTTCATCTTCCGGGAGACAGAGAGGCAAAAATGTGAAAAAGAGTCATGTTTTGCAAAAATCCTGCGGGGTGGTGTTATTTTCTTGATGCTCAGAGTGCCACTGTGGTAGGTTTTGCCCAGATCTGAAGAAACTGGTTTGGATAAAACAAGTTGCGTTTACATGTAAAATTTGAAGCATTATGACAGAAGTAGAACAACGCCGAGCGGCGAAAGAATTTGCGAAAACATGGAAAGACCGTGGTTACGAAAAAGGTGAAAGCCAATCCTTCTGGATTGCTTTGCTTGGTTCTGTCTTTGGGATACCCCATCCTGAAAATTACATAGAGTTCGAGAATCAGGTCCAGACGGGACATACCAATTTCATTGATGCCACTATTCCGACGGCCCGGGTGATCATTGAGCAGAAGAATAAGGACGTTGACCTCAGTAAGGCGTACAAACAATCTGATGGTTCTTACCTTACACCTTACGAGCAGGCGAAGCGTTATGCTGATGGATTGGAGTATTCCAGGAAACCTCGATGGATCGTAACCTGCAATTTCCAGGAATTCCGTGTTCATGACATGGAGTACCCCAATAAGGAGCCGGAGATAATCCGCCTCGCCGACTTGCCCAAAGAATACTATCGATTGAGCTTTTTGGTTGATCCGGAGAATACACATGTTCGGCGCGAACTGGAGCTTTCCATTCAGGCAGGCGAAATCGTTGGGAAACTGTATGACGAAATTCTCAAGAATTATATAGACCCCAACTCGGAAGAAACGCTTAAAAGTCTGAACATTCTCTGCGTGCGCCTGGTCTTCTGTCTCTATGCGGAGGATTCCGGAATTTTCGGGAAAAGGAATATATTCCAGCATTATCTGGGGAAGTGCACTTATCAGGATTTACGAGATAAGCTGATTACACTCTTCAAGGTACTGGATACAAAAATCGAAGACCGTGATCCCTACCTGAACAAAGAACTTGCCTCGTTTCCTTACGTGAACGGTGGGCTCTTCGAGGATGAATCCATCGAAATCCCGCAGTTGAACGCGAAAGTTCAGAATTTACTTTTTGCCCAAGCCAGCGAGGGTTTTGACTGGAGCGGTATTTCTCCCACTATTTTCGGTGCGGTTTTTGAAAGTACCTTGAATCCGGAAACTCGGCGTTCCGGGGGAATGCACTACACCAGTATTGAGAATATCCACAAGGTGATCGACCCGCTCTTCCTGGACGGATTAAAGGCGGAATTGGAGGAGATCAAGAAGCTCGCAGTGGTGAACACCCGCGACCGGCGGTTAATAGCATTCCAGAACAAGCTGGCGGGGCTAACCTTTCTGGACCCGGCCTGCGGCTCGGGCAACTTCCTGACCGAAACCTATCTTTCGCTTCGGAAACTGGAGAATGAAGTGCTGAAAATTCTCTATCAGGATCAGATGTTGATGAATATCGAGGGGTTCATCAAAGTCTCCATCGGTCAATTCTACGGCATTGAGATCAATGACTTCGCCGTCACGGTGGCCAAGACGGCACTCTGGATTGCCGAAAGCCAGATGATGAAGGAGACCGAAGAAATTATTAGAACTTCTCTTGATTTCCTGCCCCTGAAATCTTATGCCAATATCGTGGAAGGCAACGCGTTGGGGCTGGACTGGAACACGGTGGTTCCCAAAGAAAAGCTCAGCTACATTATGGGTAATCCGCCCTTTGTGGGATTCACCTATATGTCCGACGCACAAAAATCTGATGTGCAATATATTTTCCCCGGAACTAAAAATTTAGATTTTGTATGTTGTTGGTATAAAAAAGCTGATGACTTTATTAGTGAAACTAAAATTTTAGTGGCTTTTGTTTCCACCAATTCCATTTGCCAGGGCGAAACCGTTCCGGCGTTTTGGCCAAAAATAAGATCGCATATTCATTTTGCGCACCGTACGTTCCGCTGGGACAGCGAGGCGAAAAGCAAAGCTCATGTCCATTGCATTATTGTCGGTTTCGGTTTCGGAGAACCGAAAAATCCTGTTATATTCAACGAAGGTGGACACCCCGTTCCGGCAAAAAACATTAGCTCGTATCTAATTGATGCACCGAATGTCGTTGTTTGGAACAGAAATAAGCCCTTGTGCATTGTGCAACCGATGATTTATGGCAACAAACCCACTGATGGTGGTAATTTAATTTTGTCGGAAGAAGAATATCAAAGCCTCATAATATCATCTCCAGAAGCAAAAAAATTTATTCGCAGATTGTTGGGGGCAGAGGAGTATATCAACAATAAGGTACGCTATTGTCTTTGGCTCGTTCATGCGACCCCTGCTGAAATAAGAAACATGCCAGAAGTCTTAAAACGGGTTGAAGCCGTCCGAAAAATGCGAGAAAACAGTAAAGCGAAAGCGACAAGAGATTATGCCATCTATCCTACGTTATTTAGGCAAATCACTCAACCAGAGGGGAAAAATTATATTATTGTTCCGCGAGTTTCCTCTGAATCGCGACGTTATATTCCAATGGGCTTTATTCAAGCCGACGTTATTGTTAGTGATTCGGTCCAAATTATTCCCGATGCGACGTTATCCCACTTCGGAATTCTGACTTCCAATATCCACATGGCTTGGATGAGAACTGTTTGTGGACGACTAAAGTCGGACTATCGTTATTCCAAGGACATCGTTTATAACAATTTTCCGTGGCCGGAAGTCTCGGATGCTGATAGGTTGAAAATCGAGACGACTGCGCAGGGCATTCTGGATGCCCGAGAATTTTATCCGGATTGCAGTCTGGCCGATCTTTATGACGAGACGACTATGCCGCAGGAGCTTCGCAAGGCGCATCAGGCCAATGATAAGGCGGTGATGGCGGCTTATGGCTACGGGGCTTCCATGACAGAGCCGGAGATTGTGGCTGATCTGATGAAACGCTATCAGGAGTTGACCGCGAAAAAGGATTAAGCGCACAGAAATCCCGTTTTTCCGCGGCAAAGTGGGTGAAAGGGCGAGCGGTTCGGGAAGAGGAAAATAGGGTCTATCCGGGGGAACCGTTCTCAATGTGTTCACCTTTGGAGGCGATTTTAGACTTCACTTTTGGGGATTGATTCGTAGAATGGGCGCTCGTATGAAGAAGATATTCTTGTTATTGGGTTTGATTGGGGCATTGACGCTGAGTGCGAATGCCGCCAATGGAGAATCGGGCGACGCCCCATTGAGAGGTGAGGGCCGCTCTTTCAAGGGGCATATCGGGTTGCAGCTTTACAGCTTGAGAGACAGCTTTGGTAAAGACGTGGAAGGCTCCCTGGATAAGGTGAAGGCTTTCGGTTTCAAATATGTGGAACTGGCCTCGACTTACGGCAAGAGCAACGAAGAGATGAAGAAGCTCCTGAGCGATCGGGGTCTGGTGATGGTTGCGGGGCATTTCGGTTTCGACGAGCTGAAGAATGACCCGGAAGCCGTGGGTAAACGCGCACAGGAACTGGGGCTCAGATATGTCGGGACCGCCTGGGTTCCGCATCAAGCGCCTTTCGACGCGGCTCAGGCGACTGCGGCAGCCGAAGTTTTCAACAATGCGGGCAAGGTTCTCGCCAAGTACGGAGTGAAGTTCTACTACCATAACCACGGTTATGAATTTTATCCCTGGATGAACGGGAAAAAGATCATGGACCTCTTGA
>Ga0265294_10000390_pt1 | contig 58626 bp, 48 predicted proteins | sample MunlanPumphouse3_FD_192504 | JGI IMG/M metagenome (GOLD analysis project Ga0265294, IMG submission 192504) | Groundwater microbial communities from a municipal landfill in Southern Ontario, Canada - Pumphouse #3 | ecosystem: Environmental > Aquatic > Deep subsurface > Groundwater | place... | reverse complement strand
GTTTTGTTAAGCGGAAAATAAATTTTAAAATTTAGAAATTATTTGGAATGAAAGATAGGTCTTGGGATGTCGCAAGAGCAGTTTTATGTTCAATCAAAAATCCTTGCGCTGATATAACTGAAAACCCCAATCTCGGTGAGACCCTGAAACAAGTTCAGGGTGACGCCCTTTATTTTGAAAACTTTCTGCTCTGTGAGAGCCTGCCCTTCCGTAGCTCCGATACTTCGGAGCGGAGAAGGGTCATTCTGAACTTGGTTCAGAATCTCTGCGAGAGTACTCGTCGATAACATTTGTGAAAACCCCAATCTTAGTGAGACCCTGCTTGCCCCAGCGAAGCTTTTGGGTAAACAAGTTCAGGGTGACAATGTTCTGGGAAGCTCATTTTTTATCCAGATTTTGTTGACGTGACATTATTCAGGGTGACGTTGTCTAAGGAGATGAATATGTGATGTACATCACATCTCATTTTTGACAGTGTTTTTTCCCTAAGTTAATCTTTATATTTAAGTATGAAATCCTACTATGTCTATATTCTGAGCAACAAAATGAGAACCACCTTATATATTGGCGTGACAAATGATATTGAACGACGAATGTTTGAACATAAAAGTGCCCATGGTTCAAAATTCTGCAAAAAATATAAAGTTTACGACTTATTGTATTATGAAGAATATCCATTAGTTGTTGATGCTATTGGAAGAGAAAAACAGTTAAAAAATTGGCATCAAGAATGGAAGTGGAATTTGATTAAAAAAAACAACAAACACCTTCAAGATATTTCTAAAGATTGGTTTAGTCGCGAAGATTATGAAAATATTAAGAAATGTAAGAAAATGAAGATCTTAGATGAATACTATAGGGAAGCATAATATTTACTTTTATTCCATACAATATTATATCTGAAAACCGCAATCTCATAGAGACCCTGAAACAAGTTCAGGGTGACAATGTTCTGGGAAGCTCATTTTTTATCCAGATTTTGTTGACGTGACATTATTCAGGATGACATTATAAGAGTGTCATTCTGCCTGTACCGAAGCATTTCGGTAAAAATTATAAAACGAACGGTGTTTGTTTTATAATTGTTCAGTCCGTCGCATGACGGATTGCGGAGCAAAATCTCTGCATGACGGATTGCGTAGCACCGTGTCGGCCGAAGCTCGGACCCCAAAAATTCAGGTGGAGCGAAAGCTGAAAATCTCTGCAAGAATCCCTGCCTTAAATATAATTTACTTACTCAACACCAGTTTTATGACTTGTGATTCGCTTTGCTGGTTATCATATTTTGCCTGAAGCTGCAGCAAATAGATTCCGGAGGGGAGCTCACCTGCATTCCATCTAAGAGCATAATGTCCTACAGATTTACTTTGCGCTTCCGCTAATCTTGCTACTTCATATCCACGGATATCATAAACTCGCACACTTATTTGCGCCTCTCGCTCCAGAGAGTATTCAAGGCTCATAGTAGCATTAAATGGATTTGGATAAGCACTGCCTTTTAAGAGTGCGTTCGCCGATCTTTCCATATCGATATAAAGGACAGATGTATTGCTTAATTTGGATATTTTTCCTGAAAAATCGACTTCGGATAAACGGTATTCGTAAGCTTCATTAAGCTTAACAAGACTATCGATAAATGTATATTCTTGAGTGGTATTGCTAAAACCCTGGCCGATCAACTCAGCATTCTGAAGATACGATGCAATGCTTACCCAGTCTTCAACAAAACTTTGTCGTCTTTCTAAAATAAAACCTAAATTTTCAACTTCACTTTCAGTTTGCCAGGAAATAAGGACTTTTTTGTCTGACGAAGCGGCGCGAAATTCACTTAAGATAAGGGGAGTCGCGGATTCTGATAATACAACATTTACAGTATCGGCAAGAAGTGCGGTGGCGCCCCGAATGACCATTGAAGTAAATAAAAGCTGAGGATTTTCATCATTTATAAAAAAATCACCACCACTGGGACGATAATAATCCGTCCATTTATGATAATGTTTATCTGATTGCCAGTCAGACTCGGAATATTCTAAAGAAGGAATACCTGCGCGGGAAAAAGAAATATTGTCAGACCACTCAATTTTTCCTTTTAGTTCAACATTTACATAATTTTTTGGTTCTTCATCATCCGAAGCATAGTTTTCTAAATAATATTTTGCAGATTGGTATAAAGTATTGGAACTAGCCAGGGTTGGATAGGATGTAGAAGATCCATCAATGGTATTATTCCAGCCATCGCCACCATGATACAACCATAGTGTATTATCAATAGCGGGATAACCAAACATGTCCATATTGATATTTCCTTTTACACGACTCCATAACAAGATATTTCCTCCTGCCTGTGTAGGGTCGGTGGTAATATGATCATTCACCCAGGCGCGTGAGCCCGAAGGACCCTTATAAGCTTCGCTTCCAAAAGAACTGGCCTTTTCCCAAAAAGGTTCTTCTCCGTCCCACAGACAAAATAAGATGGTCGCGTCGGATTCGCGAGTATTGATAACTCTGGCCATTTCTAAAACTGCTACCATGCCTGTTCCATTATCATTGGCACCCGGCGCCGTTCCTGTGTTATCATAATCATAAGAATCATAATGTGCACCCACGATCCACACATCAGAGCTAGCACCAAATTTACCTTCTTTTACTCCAACAACATTATACCCTTTATCGTCTTTGCCTCTAGACCAGGGAAATTCGTCAATATAAACATTTCCTTCACCCAAATATGATTCTAAAAGAAAGTAAAGATAAGTTTTGACACTATCGTGACCTGTAGTGCCTTCCTCGCGATTTTTGCCTTTATGAAATTTTAAATAATCCCAAGAAGGATCTTCCGCGCGATAATAATAATCTCTGACAGAACTTTCTGTGATCTGTTCTACAAAAGCTTGCAATTCTGCAGATGCAAAAATAAAAGAAATTAATAAAAGGGACATTAAGCAAATCTTTGCTTTGATCAAGATATAGTCTCCATTAAAAATAAGTTTGTGTACTTATAGCTTATAAATACGTGCTCTCTCTTAGACTCGCTTTGTGTTATCAACTATGACCTTTTTGTCTTCGATACTTAAATAGTCTGACTGAACATTGTCAATCCGAGCGTAATATCCTATAATAGAATGCTTTGTGCAAGTATTTTTTAGCTCAGCACCATCATTAAGAATGCTATCGGAAATGGTTGAGTCGGCGACCAGAGCATTCTTGCCAATAGCAACATTAGGACCAATGGTTGAATTTGATATCTTGGCACCTTTAGCAATATATACCGGCTCAATGATTTTACAATTTTCGCAGTCGCCTTCATTTACAGAGACCAGTGACATTAGATATGCCGATGTAGATAAAAGCGTTTCAACTGTGCCGCAATCGTACCATTTATTGATGGGCAAGGCCTTAAAACTTTCGCCGGTTTTCATCATCAGAGATAGGGCATCGGTTAACTGATATTCATTGCGCGTTTTCACATCATTCTTGATCAATTCCTCAATAGCGAATTTCAGCGTTCTCTGACTTTGTATAAAGTAAGCACCCGCAATGGCAAGGTCACTTTTTGGATACTCAGGTTTTTCAACCATATTCGTGATAAAACCCCTTTTATCTGTTTCTACAATACCAAATCGCGAGGGATCATCGACCCTGACAACGCCGATTACATTATGTTTGGGATCTTTCAGCTTTTCCATATCAAGATCGATAATGGTATCCCCAAGAATGATCAAAGCGGGTTCATCAACATCCTCAAGAGCATATAAAACAGCATGAGCTATGCCTTTCATTTCCTTTTGGACGGGAAAATCGAATTTACCGGGATAATTTTTGCTAAAATAGTCAATTACAGCTTCTTTTTTATAACCAACGATCACAGAAATTTTGTCAAATCCTGCTTTAAATAAAGATTCACTTATGTGCTCGAGAATTGGTTTCCCTGCTATGGGAACCATAACCTTTGGGCGATTGTCAGTATGCGGTTGTAAACGTGAACCCATACCTGCAGCGGGGATAATAGCTTTCATTATTTTTCTTCCTTTATAGTGTATCCAAGCTCTTTAATAGTTTCTGTAATTTTATCGATATCGACCACTCCATAGATGCGAGCAGTTTTTGTCTCTAAATTTACGGAAACATTCTCGACACCGTCAAGGGAAGAAAGTCCTTTTTTAACACTCATAACACAATGCTCACAGCTCATACCTTCAATATTAATAAGTATTTCCGGTGTTTTTTGGTTTTCCATTTCACAAGAATTTGCAGGCTTGCCCTGAAAACGTTTAATTAATTTTACCACTAAAGAATATAACAATAAAGCACTTAAAACAAGTGCAGAGATCTGCATAAGCCACTGAGGCAAGATGGTGTGCTCATGGCCCATGCTCATAATTCCACTATACCAAGAACCCGGCATAAAATTATCCAAAAGCGCCCCGGCAATAAAAGAACCGGCAATAATAGTCGAAAGATAGATAGCCAGAGTTTTCTTGCCTAAGGCATTGCCAATAACTGAGATAGTCGCAGCGTTTGTAGCAGGACCCGCCATTAAAAATACCAATGCCGCACCGGGAGATAAACCTTTCATAATCAGAGCCGCCGCAATAGGGACAGAGGATGTAGCGCAAACATAGAGAGGAACAGAGACGAGCAGCATAACTACCATAGCCAAATAGGGGTTTGATAAATATTCCAGGAAAAAATTATCCGGGACAAGAACAGAGATCAAGCCTGCTATTAAAATTCCAATGATCAACCATTTTGCAATATCATCCAAAAATTCAACAAAGGCATATTTAAAGATCGCCGGAATTTTTTTCAAGCCTTTAGGCAATTCGTCATCTTGACTTTCATTTAGGTAGGAATTTCCTTTGGATCCTTCCAGTTTATTACTGATCGCACCACCTGCAATACCGGTAATGAAGGCCACAATGGGACGAATTATAGCAAAGGGCAAGCCCAGCAAAGAATAGGTGATCATAATCGAATCCACACCCGTTTGGGGAGTTGAAATAAGAAAAGAAACCGCGGCACCTTTTGAGGCACCATTTCTATGCAATCCAACTCCTGTTGGAATTACACCGCAAGAACACAAAGGCATGGGAACACCCAATAAAGCAGCGTTAATGACAGATCTTAAATTAGAACCACCTAAAAAACGACGCATCGTTGATGGTCGCAAATAATACTTAAGAATTCCCGCGATGAGAAAGCCCAAAAGAAGATAGGGCGCCATCTCAAGGAGCAGATAATAGGTTTCGTGAAAATAATTATTAATAAAACTCATATATTTCCTTTTTCAAATAAGGCATTTAAACGGAGTATAAATGAAAAGTTCCTTAAGAGGTTATTTCCATTGGGTCAATAGTTTTGCTTTTCCATTGAGTCAATAGCTTAATAAACTGCCCAAATAATAAAAGGCACAAATTTCTTTGTGCCTGCAAATATCTTTCGTTTTAAAATTATTCAGGATTATCAAGGACAACTAATTTTGATTCTATCCCGGAAATAACTGATACCTTGCGTGCCAATTCGGCATTTTCTTCATCTGAACCACTGAGTTCGAGAAATAGAAACCCCGTTTCCGAACAATTCTCCATCACTCCGGAATGTAATCCTAAGCGGGTTTTAATGAGGCAACCCCAGGCTGTAAGAACTTGCTGAAGTTTTACGGCTGATTCTTTTCTTTTCCCGACTAAAATAAGTAATGCTGTTTTTTTCATCTTTTACTCCAGTTTTATTATTATGATCAAACTTTATCAAGAATGAGCAAGAGCTCATCACAAAGCGTTTGCGAAACTTCATGAATATGTTGTTTAAACATTTCACGCGTGGCACAATCTGCAAAATCACTGATAACCTTGAGTGCAGACATAGGAATATGTTTATCTTGCGCAATTTTTGCTATGGTATAACATTCCATGTCAGCTAAACTTGCGCCTAATTCCCGACTGGAACGATCTCGTTGTTCTGCATCTGTTAAAGGTCGGCGTAAGGATAAGCAGGCCGCACCCTTTTCGTCTAAAAGCAAGTCCAAATCGATGCTTTCTTCATTATCCGTCATAACTGTTGCTATTTGATAAACCTTGCCTATTTCTAGCTCTTCTATCATCTTTCCGGCAGTTCCCGTATTTAGAATATAGTCGGGTGTAAATTCATCCAGATAAGATAATAGTGTCCGTTCTGCCATAAGAGGACCCACACCCACTACAAGAATATCATGATCTTCCGATCTGTATAAAGCCGTTTTATTACTATAAGTTCTAATCTTCTCGGCTTTTAAAGCCATAACCAAAGGCATGATCTCAATATTTAAGGCTGATACAATTAACATGTCAAAACTTAAGCCAAGAAGCAGAAATTTGAAAGAAGAAAATAATAGATAAAATTAAGCTTAAGATTTAGATTAAGCGTGAGATTGCTCTTGTCTAAATAGTGGGCTAAGGCCGGTAGGCTGGAGTCTCCTCGAATATTAAACAATAAATGTCGATATTTGATTTGCGAAATTCCCGATATAAGAATGTTGAATTGTTGAAAGGTTAAAAATATTTAACCCCGACGCATGGAGGGGTTGATCTTTTCCTTTCATTCCAGGTTTCCGTAGGGGCTGAATTAATTCAGCCCAGTGGAAGGGCGGGTCTCGACCCGCCCGTACATTTGCTGATGAACAGGAAAAGAAGATTGGGGGCAGAGTGCGCCAAAAAGCAATCAGGTAAATCCCGCCTGCCCGCCATAGCCCCGAATTGTCGGGACGCAGGAGGGTTATCCTATCTAAATATTAGCAATTTTGTATACCCAGTTATCCTGTCTAAGTCTTATCCTGTCATCCTGTCATCCTGTCGGAAAGCAATATTAAGTTTATCCAGTTATCCTGTCAAAAGACTATCCTGTCATCCTGTCGAAAGGCTATCCTGTCGGAAAGCAATATTAAGTTTATCCAGTTATCCTGTCAAAAGACTATCCTGTCATCCTGTCGAAAGGCAATCCTGTCATCCCGTCAAAAGCTAAAGTTGCCACTTGTAACTTCCCCCTTCCTTTCGTAATTTTTCTTATGAAATATTTATATAAAATTCTTGCAATTGTTTTGCTTACAGCATGTTTCCTTTTTGCTGGGAATAACAAAATTTCTCCCTGCGATGAAGTGGTGATCAATGCCTTTGGTGAAATATTCACTTTCTCTAAAAATCGCAATGAACTACAACGATATAAAGATCTCGTCTTGATCAATTCATTCAAAGATGATGGACTTGGCTCAAAACTAAGTCTCGAAGATCCTTTGAAACCTGTAAGCGAAGATCCGGATATGATCCATATTCTTGATATGGGGACAAGAACTATTATTACCTGGGATAGATTTCTTAACCTTCATGCTATCACATCTTTACATCAAACCATTATTTCTCCCTCCGCTTTTGTTGTGACATCTGAACACGATTGGCTGATATATGACGATCATCGTGAGCAGATTTTACAGATCCATTCGGGCGAAAGCTATCCTTTAAGCTGGGGAAATAAAAATTATTCTTTTGGTATTGAACTCTTCTCTGTTCAACATCGTGTTCTTATCCATCAAAAATATAAGAACATCCTCAGCTTTTCTGATGAAAATGGGAAAACATTAAGTAACCATGCCCTGCCGGATTCTTTAAAGATTGAAAGAATTTTCCCTCTTAACCTTAACGAGATCGTGATTTTATCTTCAGATGGCCTGTTTTTATGGAAACTCCCACAAAAGTCTCTGCGTTATCTAAGCAATATTAAAAATGTGATCCATGTGGATAACTTTTCAACATCTTCTCTTAGAGTGATCACCCGTGACGGAGCTATTAATTATTTGCCATGATCAAATATAAAAAAATTCAGACTTTTCTTTTCTTCCTGCTTTTTTCATTGCCACTTTTTTCGGGCACTGCAAGCGAGCAAATTATTATTACGCCACCCAGAACGATTTATTCCTTGCAACATGCTTTGATAACAAGCGATTCTCTCTTTGCTCCCGAGCATATTAAATACCTCCTCGACCCTACAAATGGCCGAATAATTCTTTTGCAAAAACCTGAACAGACAGATACGATCACAATACACTATCATTATTCCGATATTTCAGTCCCTAAAAGCAGATCTCTGGGCATTGGTAAAATAAATGAATGGTTCCCCAAGAAAATTGAATCGACAAAATCGATTCGTTCTGATAATTCCAGCATTAAAACCCGTGGCTCAGTTTCCAGAAAGATCGAGGTCGGGTCAGCGGGACAAAGTTTGCTTAGCGGTGGGCTTGATATTCGTCTCAGCGGCGAGCTGGCCCCGGGCGTGAATATTAAAGGGATCATTAATGATAATGATGCGCCTTTTCAAGATTATTCTTCGACTCAATCCGTTAAAGATGTAGATAATGTTCTGATCAGTATTTATTCAGATAAGTTAAATGCCAGCATTGGAGATATCTATGTAAAGCCGGAATGGAATTACTGGAGTCGATTTAATCGTAAACTGATTGGGGCTCAAACGGCTTATAAAAACGATCGATATCAGGGTGAAGCATTTATAGGATCCGCCAGGGGTAAATATATTCGTCAAGAGGTCACTGCCCGCGAGGCCGACCAGGGTCCTTACCGTTTATATGGCAAAGATGGCGATAATAGTATTCAGATCGTGCCTCAGTCCGAAAAGATTTATGTTGATGGCATGCTTTTGAATAAATCTCAATACACTCTTTACTATACCGATGCCGAGCTTTATTTTTCGCCGGATTTTTTAGTCTCTTCAACTTCGAGAATTCTTGTAGAATTCAATTATGTTAATGACTTTTACTCCCGCTCGTCTCTGGGCGCAATGTCTGCCTGGACTTTTGGCAAGAATCTGAAAGTCTCTGCTTCTTTTATCCGTGAAAAAGATGATGAGAAAAATCCTTTAGACATTCATTTACTGAACACACCGGCAGATTCTCTTGCTAATATTTCTACAGAAAATGGGATTTTCATTGTTTCGACAGCAATGAAAGATACGGCCGGGGATTATACTAAAAATGGCGACACCTGGCTTTATGCGGGTGAAGACCAAGGAACGCACACGGTATATTTTTATCGCGAAAATACCAATGGTGGCTATATCAGACAGTACAATGCAGAAGGGAAAATGTATTTTACTCATGCACCCAATGATCCTTTATCACAGTATTTTCCCAGAAGAAAAGTCACTTTGCCCAACTCGCATTGGATAGCTTCCATGAACATGGAATTAGGGCAAAAAGACAAAGCACATGCAAATATTGAAGGTGCATATTCCGGCCTAAATGAAAATAATTATGATCCGGATCACACTCAGTCATCTCCTGCTGCTAAATGGGAAGCCGCTTTACCTCTTGGCAAGAATTTTTCACTTTTGACAAAGGGCTGGAGTATGAATAAAAATTATAAAGCCTTTGTCACTGTAAGTCATCCCGATATAGAACGATATTTTGGCTTTTCCAGCTTGGATACTTTGGTGCAAAATGCTGAATTTAAGGCGACATTGAAAAATAAGTTTATAGCCCTAAATTCCGGATTGGAATACCTTGCAAACGCCAAAGGCGAAAATCGTCTGCGAATGAACTCTAAAGCAAAAGCAAATATTCGGGGCGTGAGTCTTGCTTTAAATCATTCTCAGCTTTTGGATAATGCATTCTTGCCTTATTATAGCTACGAAATATCAAGCAAAGTCCCTTTGGGAAAATCCTTTTCTATGCACGCTTCTTTTCTTCAGGATCTTTTTGAACCTGTTTTCAAGAATAGTCAGCCATACCGGGCAGAAGTTTTTAAAAGTGGTGTCAGCATAGGTCCTTGGGCAGTAAATTATACCTTTAGAAAAGATTATAACTGGCAAGAAGCCGACACGAGCTTTCAAAATTATTCCAACAAGCATGATGCTTCACTAAAATTCGATCAGGGCTTTTTCAAAAATGCTCTGCGCTGGAATACAAGCGCTACATACCGCTTGGAAGAATTAGAAGAAGCGAATCAACAATACCTGCTTACGAACTCACAACTTAACTTAGATCTTAAAAAAATAGGCCTTAATACTTCGATTAAAGCGACAATCAATAGAAATTCCGAGACAAAGCGCGAAGCGGTTTTTATCTTTGTCGGCGATGGTCTTGGTTATTATCGGCTTGATGAATTCGGTCAATATGTCCCCGATGAAATGGGAAATTTCATCCTCAGCTCCGACATAACAAATGAACGACAGGACCAATATATTAGCAAACTGAATTCCTCTCTAAGATGGAGAAAACAATGGGAAAAGCTAAATTTGCAATTCTTGCATAAAGCTTCTACGGATTACAGAGCAGAAGACTTGCAGCTTTATACTCCCATTAAAATAGAAAATCCCGATACCGCATTATTTTTTGCTAATTTAAGGCTTAGGCATGAGTTGTTTTTTTCAAAACCCGATGGAAAACACCGCCTGAGTTTCTTTCGAGAAGATCTTCGCTCTCAGAATTTCCAAACAGCTTACAACGAAAACCTGAGTATCAGGACCAGCTCTCTTGTAAAATATCGTTTTAAACCGGATAAGGTCATTTTAAACATTTACTACGAAAACCGCGATGGAGACAGACAGCGTATGCCTCTGGGTTCTTATCGGGTACAGACTTTATCCAATGCCCTTGGACTCGAAGGCGAATACTTATTTTCAAAGGCATTGAGATCTTCTTTAGAAACAAAATACGAACACATTAGCACCAATTATGAAACAGAATTCTTGACTCACTGGTATCAGCTTAAGAGCGATTGGATCTGGTATCGGGTCTCCGGTGAGCGCATGTTTGCCTCTGCAACTATCGACCTGCTTCGTTCCAATCATACTGGTGCTTTGCCCTATGAAACTGCAAGTGGTCTGCCCTTGGGTTTCTCTTGGTCAGCTGCCTTGCGTTATGAAAAACGCATAAATGAATTTTTATCCGCAAGCGGCTTTTTTCAGTATCGCCAACGAGCAGAACAAAAAGCAATATTAACTGCTAAACTTGAAGTAAAGGCATATTTTTAAATGAAGAGATGCTTCTTAAAATATTTCTTGCTCTTTTTGACCTTAGGATCAACTATCCTGCCGGCTCAAAATGCTCTTGTGTTGATCATAGAGAACGACAGTCTTGCTGTAAAAGATCAAGATGCTCTCGAAGAAAAGATCGATGATCATTTGCTTCAGTATGCTAATGCCGGTTACCCATATATTAATCTTCAATTTAACGCTTACGAAAAACAAAACAATACAGAATATTTCCATTATCGCATAGATAAGGGAGAAAAAGTACGGATAGACACCATTGTTTTTGGCGACTATTCTCCAAGAGAGATCGCCTTACTTTCACGATATATTAATTTACCCGAAGATGGTTATTTTCACTACTCACAGGTCCAATTAACGATAGCTGATCTTAAAAGCAATCCATTGTTACGAGTGGAAGAAAAAGCAGATATTTATGATAAAGGACTACGATTATACACCGAAGCTAAGCAAAATATCCGCTTTGATGCTATGGCTGCTTATAAAGAAGAAAGAGAACAAAAGGGCATTGTGGGTAATATAGATATGAGCCTGATCAACCTCGGCGGTTTAGGTCGGACAGCCACTTTTCACTGGACACGCCCCACCCTTTCTGCAAATACTATTGATCTTTCTTACACTGAACCCTATATATTAAATCGTCCTTTTTCAATGTCAGGCGCTTTTTCGCAACGATATGAGGATAGCTCATATGTAAAACGTGATCTGGATCTTTCTTTTATTTATCATGTCAATAACCGCTCGACATTTACAATCAATTATATCAACGAATATATCGGGAGTTCTCAAGATGGCTCGGATTCACTCTTTGTTAAACAAAAACGTAGTGCCACAAAAGCCGGATTTAATTATTATTCTAAGCCCGGTATGATAAGAGCTAAAGTTCTTGCTTCATCCTCACTTCATTTTGGAAGCAAAAGTCGCATATCCAAGAACGATATCTACGCAGAAATAATTTACAGAGGCACATACATAGGGATAAATTGTAAGTTATTAGGAGCTTTGGCTGTCTCGGAAGATATTATTGCAAATTACGATCACTATAAATTGGGAGGCGCCCGCTTTTTGAGAGCCGCTTATTTTGAGCAATATCTTACGCCTGCTTATTTCGGCTGGTCTTTGGAAAGTGGTTACTTCCGCGATCTTGATATTTATTTATTTTATGATGGCGCCCTGATTCAGGGAATAGAGAAAACAGTGCATCATTTTGGATTTGGAATTTCAGTTCCGGCAGGGAATAACAAACTCACTCTTGCGCTTGGCATCGATAGCCAGGAAGGCTTTTCGGGAGCTAAATTTCATGTGAGCTGGAATATGCCATAACTGCGAGCAGTCCTAGCGCTGTCGCTTAGACATAAGGAAGTGGTGAACAGGCAGTATCCAAAGAGTAATTCTTGTTGTTTTTAATTAATTTTCTTAAACTTAATTTAAATCTAGGAAGGAAATCATGCTCTCATTTTTCGCTATTCTTGGTATTGCTGTTGCACTTGCTATGGATGCTTTTGCTGTATCGATATGTTATGGCTGTGGCCTGCCGAAATTCAGTGCTAAGATCATGTTCCTTGTTGCCGGTGTTTTTGCAATTTTTCAGGCTGCGATGGCATTCTTGGGTTGGTGGGGAGGAATGCTTTTTGCAAGTTATATTGAAGCGGTGGATCATTTTGTGGCTTTTGGACTCTTGGTTTTTATTGGCGGAAAAATGATCTATGAAGCTTTTAGGGGAGCGGATGAGTGCTATGTGGTGGATCCTAATAAGATCAATTTCCAACGTTTATTTTTGCTCGCCTTTGCTACCAGCATTGATGCTTTAGCGCTTGGCTTGAGTTTTGCTATTCTAAAGACAGAGATACTTTTGCCTTCTTTGATCATTGGATTGGTTACGCTCTTATTTTCTATGCTTGGAGTGGCAGCCGGGCACGGACTTAAAAAAGTCTTGGGAAGAAAAGTAGAAATAGCAGGTGGGATCATTTTGATCCTGATCGGAACACAAATTTTAATTTCGCATTTGACTGCGTAAGGAGATATAGATGAAACATAGAATTAAAGCTGAAGATATTTACCAATTGAACTTTGTATCGAGTCCGCAAATTACGCCCAAAGGGGATAAGGTCGTTTATGTAAAAAAGCATGCAGATAAAAAGGATCAAAGCTATTATTCGAATTTACAGATGCTACATTTAGCCAGCAAAAAAGATATGGCATACACCGAAATGGGAAAACATTTGGATATGATGCCGCGCATCAATCCTAATGGTCAGCAATTGGTGTTTTTACGAGTTGAAAAAGGCAAGCCGTCTTTAAGATCTATGAGTTTATATGGTGGGGAATCTAAAGAATTGACTCAATTGCCTCAAGGCGATGTTCAGGATTTTAAGTTTTCGCCCGATGGAAAACAAATTGCCGTGCTTTTTGCAAAACTCAAAGATGAGATCCCTGTTGAAGATGGTAAACGCAAAGAACCCATATGTCGCGATACGGAAAAATTATTTTATAGATTAGATGGACATGGTTTTATTGACGAAGAAAGCACAGAAATTTATTTGCTTAAAGCCAGCGGTGGTAATATGAAGAAATTGACTGAAACAAGTCATGGCGTTACTCAGTTTTCTTGGTCGCCCAAGGGTGACGAGATTGCATACACAACAGTTGATCACAAAATATTTGAAAGACACATGGATGAAGAAGATATTTTTATCATGGATCTGGCTGATAAACGACTTTCTAAGCTTGCGAAACCTGCCGGACCTGTGTCCTTTTTAAAATATGCTCCCGATGCTAAAACTCTGTATTTTGGTGGCCATTTTAACCCGCATTATTCCTGGGGAGCCGACAATACAGATATTATATCTTTTAACTTTGAAACAGGTGAGATCAAGAATTTAACTGAGTCGCTTGACCGCACAACGGATATGTTGACTCTGGGTGATATTACGCCTTCTTTTGTTCCACAGTCTCCGGTGATCAAGAATGGAAAAATGTATTTTACTATTTCTAGTGATGGCGCAAATCCATTAATGGTTTTAGATCTTGAGAGTGGAGAAATTGACACCCTTCTTGAGGGTCCGGAATGTGTCGTGACATATTCTGCTTGTGATACTGCCAAGAATTTTGCTATTCACCTGGCTCAAATGGAAAGGCCGGATGAGATCTGGCATCTGGAATTAGCTGAAGAAAAGAAACTGGTTAGAGTCAGTTTTACTAATGATAAATATGTTGATAAGCTCAATTTTACGCTTCCCGAAGTATTAAAAGTCCCTGTTGAGGATGTCACGATTCAGACCTGGTTACAATTGCCTCCCGATTTTGATGAAACAAAACAATATCCTCTGATCCTGAATATTCATGGTGGACCGCGCACGCAATATGGCTATACCTGGTTTCACGAAATGCATACTTTGGCAAGCGAAGATTTTGTGCTTGTGTACTCTAATCCCAGAGGTTCTCAGGGCTACGGCAAGAAATTTGCTGATGCCATTACCGGTAAATGGGGGGAACCCGCGATGAAAGATATGATGGCTGTTGTGGATACAATTCTTGAGCGAGGATATATCGATCCGGATAGATTATATGTCACAGGTGGATCTTACGGAGGATATATGACTAATTGGATTGTTTCCCAAACAAATCGATTCCGTGCAGCTCTTACTCAACGATCCATTTGCGATCTGGGCACTTTTTTTGGTACATCTGATATTGGCTGGGACCTTGTGGATGAATTCAAGGGTACACCCTGGGAAAATCCTAAAGCTTATGAAAGATGGTCTCCCTTAACTTATCTCAAGAATATCGATACGCCCCTCATGATCATTCATTCCGAGAATGACTTGCGCTGTCCTATGGAACAAGCTGAGCGTTTATTTGCACCTTTAAAATATATGGGAAAAGAAGTCCGACTTATTCGTTTCCCTGAATCTTCCCACGGCTTGAGTCGTGGCGGACGACCTGATAGAAGAATTAAGCGATTAGAGTTGATGATCGAATGGTTTAAAAAATATTCCTAAGCCCAGAGTTTTAAACCGTAAAATAGCAGACTGCCGTAATCAGTCTAAAAGTGAATAAAAAAACACGAAACGCAGATAGATGATAAAACACATATTGGGTTTGCTATGAATTTTTATCTGTAAACTATCATTTGGTCAGTGGGGGATGAAGAGGAATGGCTGCAGTGTCCCAAGATCTTCTTGGCAAAAATTAAAAATTCAACAATTTAACGCTTCTGCATCTTATTGTTTGTAGTTTGGTTTTTTTGACCAGCCAATACCTGTTTTTCAGAGGAGTTGGGAGGTCTGCCTACTTTATACTTTACACGCGACTTTTGCTTTTATTTTTAATTTCAGCGAGTAATCTTTCCTGCATTTCTTGTGCGGGATTTTCACCGTAAAGTTTTAGAAGGTAATTGAGAGCAATAGTTTCAACGATCACAGAGATATTTTTGCCCGGGTTAATGGGAAGCCTGATATGCTGTATTTTTACCCCGAGAATATCAATATATTGATCATCTAAGCCAATGCGCTCATACGTATCATTAGAATCCCAGCGAACCAGTTCTATCATTAATTCAACGCTTTTTTGCATACGTACAGCACAAACGCCAAATATTTTACGAACATTTACAATGCCTAATCCGCGTACCTCAATAGTATCTTGTAAGAGTTTAGCCGGTTCACCGATAAGCATATTTATTTGGGATCGCTTGAGGTTGACAATATCATCTGCGACTAATCTATGTCCACGTTCCACAATTTCCAATGCGATCTCGCTTTTGCCAATACCACTTTCTCCCGTAAGCAAAATACCAACGCCATAAAGATCAACTAAACCACCATGAATCTCTGTGCTGGGAGCAAATCGCGTATAGAGATATGTTCCGGCATCTTGTAAAAATTGCATGATATTTACATTGGTTTTTAGTAGCGCAATATTTTTTTCATTCGCAAGATCAATGATAATTGGAGGAATCTCGGATATATCCACAAAAATAACTGCCGGTATTTTATAAGAAAACATTTTTTGAAAAACAGATTCCATGGCAACAGGTGATAAGGTATTAATAAATTGCATTTCTTTTTTGGAAAAGACCTGTAATTTATGAGCAGGAAAATCCTCCCAGAAGCCTGTTAATTCCAAGCCGGGGATATTCAAGACCGAGGAATTTATCTCTGTTTCTTTGCCAAAGTCATCATTAATATGAACAAGACGAAGTTTTTCCCGGGTCTCCGTTATGAGATCGTAGATGGTAAACTTTTCCATTTTAAATTATAACTGTTCCTTATACTTTTTCAATTGTCTTCTCATTTTTTCAAGAGCTATATCTAGGGATTTGCTCATTTCATCCGCTTTTTCATGAATAGTTAAGGTCTTAAGCGGGACATTAACGACAATATCTGTTTCGTATTCGTAATCCTTAATCTTTTCAAAAACTATATTAACCGAAGTGATGCGATCGAAGATTTTCAGCAGTTGTTGCACGTCTTCTTCAACATGTTTTCGGGTTTTTTCAGAAATGCTAAAGTGCCTGGCTGTGATCAAAACTTTCATAGCTTTCTCCTTTAAATTATTTTGATTAAATTACCATAGCTAAATATACGAAAAAAAAACGAGAATGGGTAAAAAAAGAATTTAAGAATGTTTTTTCTTAGATATTCATGGTTTATAGACAGTTTTACTTTTTTTCTTTTTTTTCGGCACGAGGATGTGCTTTGGAATAGGCTTCTTTCAGTCTTTCCATTTTAATATGCGTATAAACTTGTGTTGTGGAAAGGCTTTCATGACCCAGCATCATACGCACCGACTCCAGGTCGGCACCTTCATCCAGAAGATGTGTGGCAAAAGTATGTCGTAAAACATGAGGAGAATTCTTTCTTGCACCATTAGAAACTTCCTGGAGATATTTTTCAATACGTAGCCGCACATTTCTGGTAGAGATCTTATTTCCCTGAGAGGAAATAAATAATGGCGATAAAGGTCCGGGTACTTCAAAATTTTCTTTATAATAATCCAAGTATAGATTTATAGCTTCCATAGCCGCATTGCCCAAAGGAAGCAGTCGCTGTTTGTTACCCTTTCCTGTCACTGAAATGAGTTTATTTCTAAATTGTATATCTTTAAGTCTTAAATTTACCAGCTCACTCAAGCGAATGCCTGACGCATAAAAAAGCTCCAACATTGCTGCATCTCTGGCTGTTATAAAATTATTAACCTCTATATTGTCAAATAGGGTTCGAGTCTGCTCCTGACTTAAAACTGTGGGCAGGCTTTTAGGAAGTTTTGGTGACTTTATCGCATAGGCCGGGTTTTTTTCTATCCAGGATCTGCGCAGACAATATTTAAAAAAAGATTTAAGTGTCGCAAGTTTTCTTGCTGCGGATCTGGCTGAAAACTTATTTTCAGTCAGCATGCCTAAAAAATGACGAAGAGTCACTTTGTCCACCATGTCAATAGGAACATCATCCAAAGCATAATACTCTCTGCAGAATTCATAAAATTGTTCAATATCACTACGATAAGCATCAAGCGTGTTGTCGGAGTAAACGCGCACGGAGCTTAGGTATTGAATAAATTCATCTGTTGCTGTGAAAAAGTTCATATTTTTAATTTTTTGTTTCAAAGACTAACTTTTTTAAGAGCACTGAACCCTTTCTAAATAAGTTAAGAAGGTATTGGGTCAAAGATCATGAGGATAATTTTGATTTCTCTTTCCGTATAAAACATCCAGTGATTCTGTCTGAAAAGCAATCTTGTACATCATGCCGTGCCCATCCGTAGTCCCGAGTTTTGGGGACATAGGAGGGTTATCTCGTCAAAGCATTATCCAGTCATCTTGTCAAAGCTCTAAGCTTGCACGCAAATGCTCTACAATTCTTTGCATATCTTCAGGAAGCGGAGCATTCACGCTCATTGGCTTACGATTAATCGGATGCTTAAAGCGCATTTCGCTGCAATGCAAAGCCTGTCTATCTATCATGTCAAGTAAGTTGATAGCAATCTTGCGGTGTCTTGGTGATAAGCCACCCAGCTTTTGGGTTTTACCACCGTACATTTCATCGCCAATCACCGGATGTCCCAAGTCGCTTAAATGGACTCGGATCTGGTGGGTTCTGCCAGTGAGGATTTGGACTTTAACCAGTGTCATGAACTCGAAGGTTTCCAAGACTTCCCAGCGGGTTTCGGCATGTTTTCCAAAGCGTTCATCATCATAAGCGGCATATTTTTGACGATCTTTTTTATGTCTGCCAATATATTTTGTCGTCATGCCCTTAGGTTCTTTAAAAACACCCCAGACCAGAGCGGTATAAAATTTATCAATTTGACGATTTTCAAATGTTCTTGCCATACGATTATGGGCATGATTGTTTTTTGCAGCAATAATAGCACCGGAAGTATCTTTATCTAAGCGGTGTACAATGCCGGGTCGATATTCACCACCCACATTTGATAAGGTCGTGCAACGATGTGCCAATGCATTGACCAGTGTGCCTGTTCTGTTCCCGACGGCCGGGTGGACAACTAATCCAGGTGGCTTATTTATAACAATAAGATCATCATCTTCATAGATGACTTCCAGGGGGATGTTTTCCGCTTCAACTTCCAGAGGAACAAACCTGGGTATGCGCACAGTGATCATATCCTTGGGATTAACTTTATATGAGGATTTGAGGATAATCTGTCGGTTAACTGAAACCAGCATTCTATCGATCAGTTCTTTCACTTTAGTCCGGGAGATATTTTTGATGCTTTCGGAAATAAAGCTGTCAATACGCGTAGGTTTTTGCGCCGGCCTAACTGCGATGCAATAGGTATCAAAACCTTCAGCTTCCGTGTAAAGTTCATCACTCATGATTTTTTATCTTCTTTCAGTTCAGCGGCAGGATTTTTTTTAAGCTTGATTTCTTCAATAATTGTGACGATAAGATAAATAAAGACCCCGATGGTAATGCAGGAATCTGCCACATTAAAAATAGCAAAAGGATTAAATGGCCAGAATCCTAGATCCACCTTAACAAAATCCGTTACTTGCCCGCGGAAGATGCGATCGATAAAATTACCTATTGCACCTGCATAGATCATGGTAAATGCGATATAGTTGATCTTTTTACTTGGGTCTTCCTTGATAATTCTAAAGAAAAAATACAGGATGAAGATCAAAGCAAAAATGGAAACATATTTTAAGGCAGGAATTGGAAGACTGAAGGCTACCCCGGTGTTTTCGGCATGCGTAAAGGTGAGGACCTCACCGATAACTTCAATATCTTGCCAAGAATAATATTCTTCCATGGGGAGTTTTTCACGAATAGCATGTTTGCTCCACTGATCAAGGCCGATGAGACCAAAGAATAGAACGACGCAAACGATGATAAGGATAATTTTTTGAGTTTTATTCATAAGAGCCTGTTTTAATCGTTTTAGATTTTTGCATGTTAAATGAATTTACTTATGATCGAAAGAAAATACAAGCATGTTAGATAAAAGGAAAAGCTAAAAAAACATAAGTAAAGGATCTAATGATCTAAGATTTTAGTTCTTTTCGTACATTTCATCCAGATGATCATGCATGAGTTTGTAACAATGGTTCATAAGTTCATGACGTTGTTCATAGCTATATTTTGAGGTGTCGATCTCCGGTAAAACATCGATCTCAACATTGCTATAATTAAAACGCTTTGTCCCGGGAGGCAGCATTTCACGAATACCTTTTGTGCAGACAGGTAAAATTGGCAATCCATTATTAATAGCCATGACAAAAGCGCCCAAACGAAATTCTGACAGACGGACATCTTTAAAACGCGATCCTTCAGGATAGATCATAAGAGAGAGATTTTCTTTTTTCAGAACTTTAAATTGCTCATTCAGGTGATCGATAGATTTTCCCTTGGTTTCATTATCAACAAAGATAAATCCCGAGCGTGCCATTGCTGCGCCCACAAAAGGAATTTTTCTAATATCCGATTTGGCAACCATACGCATATTAATAGGGAAAAAACCCAAAAGGAATAAAACATCTGCTGCACTTTCGTGATTAGCTATGACAACATAAGCTTTCTTTGGATCAATATTATCCATAGCTCTAAATTTTGGTTTTGTTGGAGTTGCTATAGCTCCCCACCATCCCCAGGCCTTGATCATTTTATTGTAAAATGACATTCTTCGAATAAAGGGAGAGCAAATAATCATAGTGCCACCAATAAAAATATTACCAATATAGGTGTGGGCATATATCCAAAGATTATGGAAAAAATTTGTTTTTTTCATTTTATACGCTGATTTTGTCAGTCCCCATATATGGTCGCAGAACTTCTGGTATTACTAGAGATCCATCGGCTTGCTGGTAGTTTTCAAGAATAGCGATCAGAAGTCGAGGTGTTGCTACACCGGAACCATTTAATGTATGGACAAATTTCATGCCTTTATCGTCTTTAAAACGAATATTCGCACGACGAGCCTGAAAATCTTCAAAGTTGGAGCAAGAAGAGACTTCCAACCATTTTTCTGTGCCGGGTGCCCATAATTCCAAATCATGGCAACGGGCAGCAGCAAAACTCAGGTCGCCGGTACAGAGTTCAAGAATGCGGTAAGGTAGTTCCAGTTTCTGTAGAACAGTTTCGGCGTTAGCAATGAGTTTTTTCCAGTCTTCATAGGAATTATCGGGATGGACAAATTGAACCATTTCAACTTTATTGAATTGATGTAAGCGTTGCAGTCCGCGAGTATCCTTACCATAAGAACCGGCTTCACGGCGGAAGCATCCGGAGAAAGCCACATATTTGATGGGGAAATCCGCAGAGGAAAGAACTTCATCACGATGTATATTAGTTACGGGTACTTCTGCAGTGGGAATGAACCAGAGATCATCATCTTTAAGATGGTACATATCGTGAGCCATTTTGGGTAATTGACCGGTACCTATTGCAGACTCAGAGTTAACGAGAAAGGGAGGGAATATTTCGGTGTAGCCATGTTCGCTTGTATGAAGATCGAGCATAAAATTGATCAAAGAACGTTCAAGTCTGGCGCCCCATCCCGTATAAAGCGGAAAACCACTACCGGAAATTTTGGCACCGCGTTTAAGATCGAGCATTTTTAGTTTTTCAGCTACATCTAAATGATCCTTGGGTTTAAAGTCAAAGTCACGTTTTGTGCCCCAGCTCGCGATCTCGATATTATCTTCATCACTGTTGCCCAAAGGTGAGTGGATAGAGGGTATGTTAGGGATCCCTAAAAGCAGAGTTTTAAGTTCATTGACAATGCCTGCCAGCTCAAGGTCATTCTCTTTTATCTTTATAGAAAGTTTTTGCATATCAGCAATTTCTGCAGAAGCATCTTCTTTATTACGTTTTTTTAAGGAAATGGCCTGAGAAACTTTATTGCGGACATTTTTCATATCATCCGTTTCTTTCCCCAAGTTTCGGCGCTTGTCGTCTAATGCAAGAATAGCATTAAGATCGACGTTTACATTTTTACTTTCAACAGCTTTTTGAACAGCTTCAGGGTTTTCTCGAATAATTTTAATATCTAACATAACTTCCTTTCATTAAGTCCTGAAAATACAATGATATTAGCAAAATTAAAACTAATAATTCAGTCTAATCGTAAAACCTAAGAGGTAAAAAGAAGTAAAGAGCGTGGAATATGGAGTAAATAGTGAAGAAGCAGAAAATTAGGCTGTGTGTCAAGACATAGCTTACGCTTTTTTGTTACTCTGATCTCGCAGCTGATGGAGCAGGATATATATTTAAAGACAAGGAGTCAGCAGACCTGTCAGCTAGGAGTTGGCTGGTCGAAAAAACGATAAATTACAAATCTGAGATACCAGGAAGCATTAGAGAAGTGGAGTGATAAAGGAAAGGATTTTTAGGGGCTATTGCTTGGCATCCTGTTCAATTATTGAACAAACCTTGGGTCAACCTTGACCCAACCTTGACCCAACCTTGACCCAAGCATTTGCTATTTATTAGATAAAATTTTCAGACATTCTTCATATGTAAGAAAATTAAAGCAGCTGTTTACGAATTTTACATATTGTTTTGGGTTTAAATATTTATCAGGATTTGCAAAGGACATCTTTGCTGTATGATCCTTATCTATCCATCTGTTATAATCAGAGTACAGCCAATCTTCAGGGTTATCGACAAGTTCTTTTCGAACTGGATTTAGGTGGATGTATTTACATAATTGGAGAAGATAAAAATCATTATCAACTTTAATATGCTGCAGTGGAGATCTTAAAATAGAGCCTTTGTGATTATATTTTTCATTAAAAAAATGGACATATCTTATAAAAGAATAATTAAATATTTTAAAGATCTTAAAATCACTGTCTTGTCGGATCAAAAAATGATAATGATTTGGCATAAGACAGTAGGCAAAAATACTGCCTGGTATTTTTTTTAAATATTTTTCAAACAACTGTAAGAAATAATCATAATCCTCATCGTCATAAAACAGGTCATAGCCATCAGCAGAATGATTATAAATGTGAAAAATAGCTTCTGGTTGAAAATCTTTTTCTGTGCATCTCATAGTATGTCTCCCTCATTTTATTATTTGCCCTAATATAATACATTTTTTGTGAGGGAGTTTGCCAAGTAGATGAATCTGTGACCTAGGTCACATTTTTTGGCCATATTTTTTATTTTTCTTGCAGATGTGGGTCAAGATAAGCAAAATTTCTTGACCCAACCTTGACCCAACCTTGACCCAACCTTGACCCAACCTTGACCCAACCTTGACCCAACCTTGACCCAAGAAAGTTTACATAATATATTAAAACTTGGTTAATCACCTCTCACTACTTAGGGATTACCGCCGCTTTTTTACAATCTTTATGGGCTTAGTTGATTTAGCAGAAATCGTGGTTTTTGTCCTTTTTAAGGTATTTGAAGCAAGATTTTTATTTATTCTATCGGTTTTTTTGTTTTTTTTACTTAGCTGTTTTGTGTTCGCTAAGCACTCGCAGCAATGTCTCCACCTGTTCTTCGCTATGTGCAGAGGAGAGGGTGAATCTAAAGAAATCCTCTTTGCCTAAATAGGAAATAAATGAAGGATAGATGCCTGCCTTTTCAAGTCTGCTTGAAAGAGCCAAAATTTCATCATTATCACGAATGATGATATTAATTGCCGGGGCGGGGTTAACCGGAACATCATATCCCAAATCATTGAGTTTTTGTTTAAAAGTCAAACTCCTTTCCTGGAGCATTTTGATCATATCCGGGTTTTCTATAAAAATGTCTATGGCTTTACTTGCTGCCGCTACTGTAGGCAAGGGCATGGCAGATGTTGCGACATAAGCAGTGCTGCTTCGCACAGCGCCTACACATCCCGCTAGTCCGGATACAAAACCACCGGATACTCCGGCAGCTTTGGATAAAGAGCCGGTGATCAATAAATGTTTTTTGGAAATATTAAAATATTCGATGACACCTCGCCCGTGTTCGCCAATTAAACCCATGGTGTGTGCTTCATCAACAACAAGTGCACCCTCATATTTTTCAACAATTGCTTCGTAGTCTTTTAAAGCTGGAAATTGAGTATTAACCGCATTTGTAACGACACAAGGTTTTCGACCATGAGCCTTAATATGTTTTTCCCAGACTTCCAAATCACAAGGAATTTCCGAGCTGGGAAGGCCGCTCATCTTTATTGGGACTTTTAAACTCGGGTGGCATTCAGGATGAAAATAAACATGTAAATGTTTTCCCGAGAAGACTTCAAAAAGAGCAATATTTGCTTGGTAACCTGAAGGCAAGATAGCTGTCTCTTCGGTTTGAAGGAATTCCGTGATTTTTTTTTCTAGTTCAGTGTGTAAGGGATGATTACCTGTCGTTGCACGTGAGCCACCACAATTTAATCCGAATAATTCCAAAGTTTGAATTATCGTATTTTTTATTCCGGGATCGTGAGACAAGCGGTAATAATCGTAACCACCGAAGAAAAGATATTTTTTATTATTCCAGATAATATGAACGTTTTCGCAAGGCTGTAAAACGGGAGGGTTCATGTCAATATCCTTATTGTTAAGTCTTGTAATATATTTTGATTTATCGAAAAAGCCAATATGTAAAAAGAGTTAGTATTATTTATCTGCATTTTTATTTAAGAGAATCCTTAGCATAAGTTCTCATCTAAGCTTTTATGAATACACCCCCCCCCTTTTTTTTTCTTTAAATATCTTTCTAATATTTCATTATAAGCAACGATCTTCGTATCGAAAAAGAAACTTTCTCTCACACATTAGATAGTTTTAACTAATGTAAAGAGGCCTAAGAAGTTAAACAGTTATGTACAAGAATAAAACTTATAGCTCGGTGAGTAAAATATATTTTTACTAAATCTCAACTTTCTAGTACAATAAATTTTAAAATATCCAGACAAACCCCTCGTAAGTCTTTATTTATATTTAACTTATATTAAATGCTTTGAAATATAGCTTAAGTCTATAATAATCATTGCCTTATCAATAATTACTTGCTTAAGAGAAAAATGCATATTATAATTAGATGTTTGTTGAATTGTTTGTTCTTCTAGAGAAAAACAGTTACAAATAATACTAAAATAAAGGAACAAATTATGCCTAAAATGACAAGTAAAGTTACTGCTTACAGTGAAAACCCAACCAAAACCATTGTTCAAGCAAGAGATTTTAAAATAGTTATCGATGAACCTGAAAATTTTGGTGGAACTAATCATGGTCCAAATCCTGTAGAATATGTTTTATCTGCTCTCGCAGGTTGCTTGAATGTAGTAGGCCATATTGTAGCTCAAGAAATGGGTTTTGAAGTCCGTGGTATTAAGATTGACCTTGAAGGTGATTTAGATCCTTCAAAATTCATGGGTCAGGATACTGACAAAAGAGCCGGTTTCGAAGCTATCAAGGTAACACTAAAACCAGATTGTGATGCAGACGAAGCTACTTTAGCTAAATGGCTTGATGCTATTGAAAGTCGTTGCCCCGTTAGTGATAACCTTAGCAATGCAACTCCGGTAGAAATTAAAGTTGTTTAAGCTTTAAAATAGTATTAATAAATCACTTTAGAATTGCCCTTCATCCGAAGGGCAATTTTTATATACGAGGTTTTTAAAAAAAGATGCTCGTGATAGTAGATAGATCAAGGTCTATTGCATAAAAAAACATTTGACTCCAGCTTAAATATTGAAATAGGATTTCTCCATTATTCATTTTTTATTCTTCAATAAATCCTTACATTTCGCTGTCTAAAAAGGAGGCCGCTATGGACCTACTAAACACCCTTCCACCCAATCTCGTACAATATTTAATTATTCCTTTGCTCATTATGTTTGCAAGAATTTTTGATGTTACCATTGGTACCTTCAGGATCATTCTTGTGTCGCGTGGTGAAAGGTTGTATGCTTCTATTGCGGGTTTTTTTGAAGTTTTAATATGGATCGTTATTGTTTCCGAAGTGATGAATAATGTTGGCGGATTGTTAAACTATGTTGCCTATGCTGCCGGTTTTGCCATGGGAAATTTCATTGGCATAACACTGGAACGCCGATTGGCAATGGGTATGGTTGTAATGCGTGTGATTACTAATAAACCTGCTGATGAATTAATTGAATGTTTAAAGCAAGAATATCATGGCGTTACCAATATTGCAGCGCGCGGAGTTTCCGGTGAGGTCAGACTAGTTCTTGCAGTTATTAAACGAAAAGATATTTCCTACTTTCTCAGCATCGTTGAAGAGCATAATCCTAAGGCCTTTGTTTCTGTAGAAGATGTAAGATTGTTGAGTGAAAGCCATAAACCCCCAAGAACGCGAAAAAGAAAAAATATAAATAGGCATATGAGATTTTCACTTAAACGAAAATGATCAGAAGCCGGAATCCAGAAGCCGGAATATAAAAGATAGAAATAAAATAGATCAAAATATAATGGAGTTTAAAATGAAAAAATGGACATGGGTTCCTGTTGGGATATTGCTCCTGTTCTTAAGTTCGTGTGGAGGAAAGATGATAGAAGTACCGAAAGCAAAAAAGATCAACAAAGAAATGAATGTTCACGGTGATACCCGGGTTGATCCCTACTATTGGCTAAGAGAAAGAGAAAATCCTGAAGTGATTTCATACCTTGAAGCGGAAAATGAATATGCCGATGCCAAAATGAAAGATACAAAAAAGCTTCAGAATCAATTATATAAAGAAATGATATCCCGCATTAAGCAGGATGACGAGTCAGTCCCATATTGGATGAACGGATATCTTTATTATTCTCGCTACGAAAAAGGCAAAGAATATCCAATTTTTTGCCGTAAAGTTGCTGAAGATGCAGAGGAAGAAATTCTTCTGAATGTGAATGACCTGGCTAAAGCTTATACTTATTATCATGTTTCGGGTCTCTATGTTTCTCCCGATAACAAAATTCTGGCTTTCGGTGAAGATACGCTATCCCGTCGTCAATATACTTTACGCTTTCTAGACCTGGAAAGCGGTGAATATCTTCCTGATCAGATCAAAAATACACCGGGTGGTCTTGCCTGGGCAAATGATAACAAGACTGTTTTTTATAATTCAAAAGATGAAACTTTAAGACCTTTCCAAACCTGGCGCCACGAACTTGGTACAGATACAAGTGATGATATTCTTGTCTATGAAGAAAAAGAGGTCAATTTCTACCACGGTGTTTACCGCTCTAACAGTGGTAGCTATATCATGATGGCGTCTCAATCAACAATGAATACCGAATATTCTTTTATTTCTGCCGATAAACCACTTTCTGAGCCAATCCTGATTCAAAAAAGAAGAAAGGATCTGGAATATCATCCCACGGATGTCGGATCTGTCTTTTATATTCTTACCAACGATAATGCCAAGAATTTCAAACTGGTTGCAACACCGATTACCGCTCCAGGCAAGAAAAATTGGAAGACAATTGTAGCTCATCGAGAAGATGTACTTCTTGAAGGGACTGAATTCTTCAAAGATCGTTATGTTTTGCAAGAACGCTCTAATGCGCAACCACGCTTAAGAATATTGAGTTACGATGGCAAGCTCGATGATTATATTAAATTTGAGGAAGATGCCTACAATGTCTGGATCGGCACGAACCGTGAATTTGATTCCGACGTTTTGCGCTTTGGCTATGAATCCATGACAACGCCGGGTTCGACTTTTGATCAAAATTTACTGACAGGCGTGCGCGAACTAAAAAAACAACGCGAAGTTTTAGGCAGATTTAAATCACAAGATTACAGGACTGAAAGACTTTGGGCTGATGCTCGTGATGGTGTTAAAGTTCCAATGTCCATTGTTTACCATAAAGATACACCGCTTGATGGAAGTGCTCCATTGGTGCTTTATGCCTATGGATCTTATGGTATGAATATGACGCCCTATTTTTCATCTGTGCGCTTGAGCCTTCTTGATAGAGGCTATATTTGGGTGATCGCTCACATTCGTGGTGGACAGGAAATGGGTCGCCAGTGGTACGAAGACGGTAAGCTTCTTAAGAAAATGAATACGTTTACTGACTTTATTGATTGCGGTGATTATTTGGTTAAAGAGAAATATACAAATTACAATAAAATGGTCGCGATGGGCGGTTCTGCCGGTGGGTTGTTGGTAGGCGCTGTTGCCAATCTTGCTCCCGAAAAATTTGCGGGTATTGTAGCTCAGGTGCCTTTTGTGGATGTTGTAACAACTATGTTGGACGATACAATTCCTTTGACTACCAACGAATATGACGAATGGGGAAATCCCAATATCAAAGAGTATTATGATTATATGCTAAGTTATTCACCTTATGATAATGTTGAGGCTAAAGATTATCCGAATATGCTTATTACAACCGGTTTGCACGATTCTCAAGTCCAGTACTGGGAGCCGGCAAAATGGACAGCCAAGCTTCGTGATATGAAAACTGATGATAATTTATTGATTATGAAAACCGAAATGGATTACGGTCATGGCGGTGCTTCAGGGCGTTTCCAGGTCTATAAAGAGGTTGCGTTGGAATATGCGTTTATCATGAAAGTGACAAAACCATAAAAGCTTTATAATAATTTGAATATAGGGGCGGACCTATGTGTCCGCCTTTTTTATTTAGCTTTTTTACTTCCGAACGAAGCTTGGTCCTCCGCCTGCCTTGCTCTGTGCCATGTCTTAGCAAAGGTTGGAAGTAGTGATATGCATCTTGTTTTCTATGCATGTAAATATTTTTAATATTCGCTGTTATCTTCGGAATTAAAACCATCGCTATCAAAACTACTAATGCTTCTTTGCTTTTTGTAATTATTGATCTTCAAGGAAAGATTCAGTGAGATCATAGGAACATCGCGTTGAGATTTAAAAAAGCTATAGGTTGTTGGAGTATATGTTTCGAATTCCATGGAACTTTTGCCAAAGATATCACTAGCTCTCAGAATCGCGGATAGTTTGCCTTTGAAAAAGTTTTGACTAAGACTTATACTAGTCCTAAGGCCTAATGAACTAGATCCTTGAGCTGTTGCCTATTTTGGTAAATATCTTAGGTTAAGTTGAATACGAGTTTTAGTAGGAAATATAATAGTGCTCATCATTGAGGTGGAATAACCTAAAAAGTCCCTTAAGATATCTTCTCCGTATAATTCACCTTCAATTTGATAATGGTATAGGCTTCCTGATACATTCATCCTCCACCAGGAGAATATACTTAGATTTGCCATTGCCATAAAACTAAAAGTTTGATCTATGCCAACATTTTCATAGGTGCTCAGGATCACATCCTCACCTTCTTTGTAGATTGTTTGGATACTTTCGATCTTATCGTTTGTATGGCTGTAATAGACATTTAGTGATATGGAATTTCTTCCGAAAACCTTCTGAACACTTAATAAATAAGAATCTGTCATTTGTGGTCTTAAAGCGGGATTACCGATGCTAATATTGTAAGCATCTCTCCAAGTATAAAATGGTTCTAACTGATAACCGTATGGCCGGGAAATACGATGGGAATATGACCCCATCAATTGAATATTGTGGGGTAACTGATAGGATAAATGAAAGCTTGGGAAGATGTGTAAGCTATCAATGACATGGACCGAATCAACTGCATCACTATTTATCTCACGATAAGTATATTCTGCACGTATTCCGGGTTGAATTCCCAGTTGGCCGAATTCGGCACTATAAAGAGCATAGGCGGAGAGAGTATTTTGTTTATAATCGGTAAGATTGGAAAATTGATTCTGGAAGTCAAAATCATTCCTTAAAGGGTTATAGTGATAGACATTGTTTCCATCGCTTTTCCAGTTGAAGTTAGCATTTACTCCTGTTTCAAAATGACTTGTACTGTTTATGGGGCGTTTATATTCAAACTTGGCCGATGGATTGGTCATGATCTCAATGTTCTCAATCGTTTCGGCAGGAATGGTTTTCAAAGCATCCTGAGGTTCCAATACAGAAGGGCGTCCGTCTATCATGACGGTGATATTAGTGCGGCCTAAAAGAGATACTTTCCCTTCGATATCTACTTGAACACTGGGGACATTTTCGAGGATATCAACCGCTGTACCACCACGGGCAGAAATAAATTGCCTTGCATCTATGACTTGTTTATCAATTTTATACCTTATTGCGGGCTTTTCTGCTTCTACTGTCACATTATCCATCTTTATTACAGTTGGTGTTAAAAGGATAGTTCCAAGATCTACATTCTTACCCTTAAGGCTTATTTCATCAGATTGTTTTTTCTCGTAGCCCATGTAGGTGACCATAAGATAATAAATGCCGTTCTACAGGTTAAAAATACGAAAGCTACCATCAACGCCGGACATGGTTCCGGTCTTAATGCTTTCTGACTCTTTTTCATATACGGCAACACTGGCGAAGGCTAAAGCTTTTTTTGTCTTAATATCTTTAATCCGTCCCGAGAGTGTAGCTGCAGGTAATATCGTCACTGTTATCAGGGTCAGCAATAGTATTAACTTACTCCTCATTTATTTCCTTTTTAAGTTTTTTGTGTTTTAATAACATTTCCTTGTGTTGCAATTACTACTTGAATCTAGGCTTTGGTATTGCTAATGAATAATATATTATTTACAGTAATAGTAAAGATAATAAGAAAAACAATGGAATAAGGGAAAAGTCGAATTGTGCGATAAACGATATTGATTAACATGCTATTATTTATTAATAAGAGTAGTATAGACAGCTAAGGTGAGATATTTAAGCTTTCTTTTTTATTTCAGTTTGTGCTTGAATGCCTTATATTTCATATTGTTAAAAAAGGAGTAAAAATGCTAGGTAGAAAAACTGACCCTAAAGAACTTAAAGAGGCCCTCTTTCTAGAACGCGAAAATGCATGGGATCATATTCCCGAATCGCAGATGAAGGCGCTTGAAACATATATGACCAATTATCGCTTATTTTTAGATTATGGTAAAACAGAGCGGGAATCAGCAGAAACTGCTATCGAAATATTAAAAAAAGCAGGTTACACTGATATTCGTAAAACCAAAGATACTAAAAAGATTTATTATAATCATCATGGACGTGCTGTTGCAATTTTCCGTCAAGGAAAAGGCCCTATCGATAAAAATTTGCGTATTTTAGTTGCTCATATTGACTCACCCCGTTTGGATCTAAAACAATATCCACTTTACGAAGATGAAGAAATGGCCATGTTCAAGACCCATTATTATGGTGGAATTAAAAAATATCAGTGGGTATCTCGTCCATTAGCTTTACATGGTGTTATCGCTTTTCCTGATGGCACAGTAAATCCTATTATCATTGGTGAAGATGATGACGATCCTGTTTTTACTATTTCCGATCTTTTGCCACATCTGGCCGGCAAAGCACAAATGGGTAAAAAAGCCAGCGAATTTATTCCCGCTGAAAAACTCAATGTGTTGATCGGGGGTAAGCCCTTTACTGATGATAAAGAACTTAAAGATCGTGTAAAATTAAATGTTCTTTCATTATTGAACGACACCTATGGTATCACCGAAAAAGATTTTGTCTCAGCCGATCTTGAGATCGTTCCCGCAGGGAAAGCGCGTGATGTTGGCTTGGATCGTGCATTTATTGGTGCTTACGGACAAGATGACCGCGTTTGCGCTTATGCTTCTTTGCGAGCAGTGATAGATGCAGAAGATTCTGAAGCAAACACCATGGTTCTGCTTTTAGATAAAGAAGAAATTGGTTCCGAAGGTGCAGCCGGTGCAAATACTGTGATCGCAGAATTGTTTCTTGGCTATGTTTTAGCTCGCCATGGTTTAGATCAATCTGCTGTTGTTCGCAGAATGCTTGCCAATGCTAAATGTTTATCTGCAGATGTAAATGCAGGTGTACATCCTGACTGGAAAGAAGTTCATGAACTTCGAAATGCGGGTTATATGAATTGCGGACTTGTTTTATCAAAATTTACCGGTGTGCGTGGAAAAGGCGGTTCAAATGAAGCTTCGGCTGAATATGTATCTTATTTGCGTCGCTTATTTGATGATAACGGCATTATCTGGCGCATAGCTGAATTGGGTAAAACCGATGAAGGTGGTGGCGGTACTATTGCAAAATTCATGTCTTATTATTGCATGAATGTGATTGATGCGGGAGTATCGGTTCTTGATATGCACTCACCTTTTGAAATTTCTTCTAAAGCCGATATCTGGATGATGTATAAGGCTTTTAAATTGTTTATTGAGGATTGATATGAAGAAAGCACTTATTGTTTTATTTGTTTTGTTTTCTTTGGCGTCTGCAGAAATTCTGGTGATGGGCGTTGATCTTGATACAGTAGATAAACACTATATAAGACTAAGTATTGGTGGAGGTTTTATAAACAAGATCTTTGCTTATGTCGATTATGGACAAGCTGGCCGAGATCGCCATCATGTTGTCATCGAAGAAGAAGGCAATAAACGAGAATTTAATTCTGAAATTCAAATTCTGAATCTTTTCTATGAACATGGCTGGGAAATTAAAGCAGCAATTACCGAGCCCTCTGGTGGTTCGGATGGCAGCTCGGTTTATGGAGATACTTATTATATACTCGAACGAATGGACGAGAAATAAAAAGGAGCTTTTATGAAGCGCTTTACGATTCTGCTTAGTTTGTTAATGTTGGTTTTAGTTGCTTGCAGTTCAAACGTTGCTGACATTACCATTTTACATTGGAATGATTTTCATGCACACAATATTAGTTGGGTGCCTACAAATTACAATCCCGAAGGTCACATGGTTGGTGGTTATGCTGTATTAGATGCTTATCTTGATAGTTTGGAAAAAGTTTATCCCGGTGCCTTAAAAGTGAATGCCGGTGATGATTTTCAGGGTTCGCCGATCTCGTCTATGACGAAAGGTTATTCTCAGATCGAGATCCTGAATAAGGTTAAACCCGACTTCTTTACACTCGGAAATCACGAATTTGATTATGGTTGGAAAAACCTGGATTCCCTCCGTAGGAATGAAGCAAAATTTATGATGTATTCAGCTAATTTATTAGATAGTGAAAGTGGCGAAACAGTAACACCTGAGTTTCGTATATTCAAGCGCGATGGCTATACTTTTGCCTTAATTGGAATTACAACACCCTATCTGGATGAGTTGACCATTCCCAAGAATCTCGAAGGCCTTAAGCTGGCTGATCCTGCTGAAACGGTTAAAAATGTGATGAAGAAGCTGGAAAGTCGAAATATAGATCTTTTTATTGTTGTATCGCATATGGGTATTGGTCTTGATAAAAAACTTGCCCGCGAAGTTCCCGAAATTGACCTGATCGTTGGTGGGCATTCTCATACTTATCTAAGGGAAGCAGTGAATGAAAATGGTGTTTGGATCGTCCAAGCCAATGCTCATGGCAGATATATTGGTGTGACAAGTTTTCATGTTGAAAAAGGTGAGATCACCGAATTGGAAATGGATTATGTCGAAACAGTTACAAATAAAATAAGACCTTCTAAAGATATTGCAGAGATCGTGATGAGACAGGAAGCTGCCTTGGTCGAGGTCATGGATGAAATAATCGGACAATTGGAAACGCCCTGGACTCGTCGTGGCCTAGAAACTAATCTGGGAAACTGGATAGCTGATGCTTTTCGTCATAAAACCCGTGTTGATGTTGCCATGATGAACAATGGTGGTATCAGGAAAGACCTGGCAGCGGGCGATATTAAAGTCCGCGATATCTGGGAAATTTCTCCTTTTGGAAATACTTTGGTTACTTTTGAATGGACGGGCAAAGAACTATGGGATGCTATGGATAAGATGACAAAATCCGGCCGTTCTATGCAGGTGTCCGGAATTCAGATGACATTTAAAAAAGACAAAGGACTTATTTCTGCAAAAGTGGCCGGCAAGAATATTGACCCCGATAGAGTTTATACTATCTGTATGAATAATTACTCTGCCTCTCAGGGTGAAAAATATTTTGGTACAAAAATTGACGATGTGCTTGAAACAGGTTTGATCGATCGTGATGTACTCCTTGAAGAAGTCCGCAGAAATCCCAATATCAACTCTAAAGTTGAAGGCAGGCTTATTATCCAATGAAAAAATTTATCCTTTTTCCCTTAGTGTTGTTGCTGATGTTTTCTTGTTATGATCTACTTTTTTCACCTGAAGTCGAGGAGAATAATGGTCCCGAAGATATTATACCTTCCGAAAAAGAGCAGCTAAGTTTATTTACTCCTCCTAAGCGAATTTCTTTTGATAGTTTTACCCGGGCAATTCCAATCCCGGAAGTCACCAGCGAACTGGTGGCAGTTTACAACGATACAGCCAGTGGTGATTTTATCGCTGAATATACGCAAGAAGATATGGCGGACACTCTGGATGGCTATGTGACCGATAATCAGGCTTTCTTTGATAATGTATTATCACCGGCAATTGAGCCTTATCTGGATTCTTTGAAAAATTTACAAAAGTATGAAGCTATAAATGCTTTGACGCTTTTTATATATGAAAGTTATGTCGATTTTTTCGGAAATAGTTTTTATCGTTGGGGTGGTGATCTGACCGATCGCGATCAGCCTCAGACAGAAGGATCTCACTCCACTTCCAAAAATCGCTATGGCATGGATTGCTCGGGTTTTGGCGCTTCGCCTTATGAAGCGGCTGTTCTATTAGAGCTTTTAGATCCGACAAGCAACGAAGGCGCATTTTCTTGGATGGGGTTTAAACATATTTGTGAAAACAATGCCTCCATTTCCGATGGCGGAGGTCGAGGCGGAACAACAAATAATTTCAGACTGGAAGTATCCGATTTTCCTAAAATTGGTGAATTGATCACCACCATTGCTGCCGGTTCAACTCCAAGCGATGAACAATTAGCACTGATGCAAGCGGGTGATGCGGTAGTTAAAAGCGGACATATGGGATTATTGCTAGAGATCAATGAAGAACTCTATTTTCTTGAATCCGGTGGCTCTACGGTAAACGAAGAAGGTCTATATACGCCTTACAGAGCAAAAGAAGCCTTGGCGGATTTCGCTAGCCGACGAACGACAAAGATCTTGAGATGCTTGCCTGATAAAGAAGCGACTACGGGGATAGTGCAATATTGATTTTGACTGGATTGCTTTATGACAAGATCACAGGATATATCAGATTGCTTTTTGACAGGATCACAGGATATACCGGATTACTTTATGACAAGATGACAGGATATATCAGATTGTTTTTTGACAGGATCACAGGATATACCGGATTACTTTATGACAAGATGACAGGATATATCAGATTGCTTTTTGACAGGATCACAGGATATACCGGATTGCTTTTTGACAGGATCACAGGATATACCGGATTACTTTATGACAAGATGACAGGATATATCAGATTGCTTTTTGACAGGATCACAGGATATACCGGATTGCTTTTTGCTGCGCCATGCGACAGCTAGCCTTCATAAATATTTAAATAGGGAGAAATTATGAAACACAGATCATACAAAAATTCTTTGCTGATGACTTTGCTATCTATGGTCATGGTTTTGATGCTTTTTTCTTGTACCGAACCGGAAAGAGAAGACATTAAATTTGCATTTTTAGCTGATACACATATTGGAACTGCCATAGGGGCAGATGATCTTAGACTTTCCGTGAATGATATTAATGAAATGGATGACATAGATTTTGTTATTCTTGCCGGTGATGCTACTGAATATGATTTTGTTGGTGAGCTAGATACGGTAAAAGCTATTATGGACAAACTTGATGTTCCTTATCATATTATTCCCGGTAACCATGAGCTAAAGTGGTCGGCTTCCGGCGGAGAAAAATTTAAGAAGCTTTTTGGTGATGATAAGTTCAATGTCGAATATGGTGGATATCGTTTTATCGGTGTAAATCAGGGACCTTTAATGCGAATGGGTGAAGGTTTTATTGCCAGAGAAGACTTAGACTGGACAGAGAAACAATTGAAAAAAATACACAGAAAACAAGCTGTGTTTTTTGTAACTCATTATCCTATCGATAATACAGTAACAAATTCTTATGATTTTCTTGAAATTATCAAGCATTACAATGTTCAGGGAGTTTTACACGGCCATGGACACGCAAATCGACTAAGAGATTTTTCGGATGTGAGCGGTATTATGGGTCGCTCGAATCTTAGCCGTGGAATGCCCGCCGGCTATAATATTGTCACCATTGAAAACGATACAATGACTTGGATGGAACGCCGCTCTTTGGAAAAAGTAGACCTTGAACCTTGGTTGAAAATTCCTATCAAAGAATTTGCTTACACGGATTCACATGAACAATTAAAAGCGGACCTATCGATAAATGACGAATATCCTGAAGTCGAGAAAGACTGGGAATATGACTCTCGATTTTCAATAACAGCCGCCGCAGCGAAAGCTGATGATAAAATAATTTTTGGTAACCGATCCGGTAAGGTAATTGCACTATCAGCCGAAACCGGTAAAGAGATATGGACCTACCAAACAGCTGGCCCGATTTTTACTGAACCCGCCATTGATACGTCCTATGTTTATGTAACCTCAGCAGACTCAAGTTTATATTGCTTAAATGTTGAAACAGGTGAAAGAGTCTGGAGATATAAAACCAGAGCTGCCATTGTTGCACATCCTAAAGTTCATGATGGAAAAGTATATTTTGGTGCTTCCGATGGAAAATTCCGTGCTTTAAATGTCCAGACAGGCAAACTTGTCTGGGATTTTATGCCCATTAAAAGATATGTGGAATCTAAACCACTTATCGCAGAAGGCATGGTAATCTTTGGTGCCTGGGATACTTATTTATATGCTCTGGATGCCGAAACCGGTGGCATGAAATGGATGTGGCAAGGACCCAACAAGGGACTTCTATATTCACCGGCAGTTGTTGAGCCTGTCTATGCAAATGGAAAGGTTTTCATCGTTGCACCGGATAGAGTTATGACAGCTATAGATATTCAAACAGGACAAGAAGTCTGGCGTTCAGATACATTTAAAGTCCGTGAGAACATTGGTTTATCCGAAGATGGTAAAACAGTCTTTGCAAAAACTATGTGGGATATTGCCTGTGCTGTTCCCACAGAAGGCGATACGCCAAGAACTGAATGGAGTACGGAAGTTAATTACGGTTTTGATATTGATCCTTCATATCCTGTGGATGTAGATGGTATTGTTTATATTACGACTCAATTTGGCTTTGTCTATGGCTTGGATCGCGAAAATGGTGATATTCTTTGGACACATCGTATAGGTGGAAATTTATTAAATACACCTGTCATTGATGGCGATGCGATTTATGTTTCGGGGATGGATGGAAAAGTGACTAAATTAGTCGTGAACGACTAATCTCAAGTATAAAGTCAAAAGTATAAAGGCAAAAGTGCACTCTATGGAGCTTTGAATCATTGTGGGGTAGTAGAGGTAAAAGAAAATTAAAAATACTAAGGCTCGAGAATTCGGGCCTTTTTACTTTTGCCCTTTGTTTTCCGAGCGTAGTGAGCTGTGTCCGCCCTTTGTTATTAAGAACGAAAACATAGAAGATATTGAAAGCATCCTGAACAGAAAATTAGACTTTAGTAAAAAGAGAATATACTATGTAGGGCAGGCTCGCTCGCCTTCCTAAAATACATTTTGATAAGGGGCCTCCCTTTCTTATTCTATTGATTGTCATTAATTTTCATAAACCATAAATAGGTAAAGGGATTTTTATTATGAAAAATTTTACAACTGTTTTATCTACAATGCTCCTGCTTTTGATAATGAGCAGTGCATTAATTGCAGGGACTTATAGTGGTGGTTCAGGTACAGAGGAATCACCTTATGAAATTTCCGGTACAAATGATCTTATCGAATTATCCAATGCCCCGGATGACTGGGAAAAATATTTTAAACAGACAGCTGATATTGCATTCAATGTAGACGAATCACAAGTCGATTGGGATGGAGATGGAGAAGCTAATTGGGATAGTAATGACACGCTCGGTTTTTCTCCTATTGGAAAAGGATGGGCTACTTGGGTTGGTGATGATACTCTTGATACTTTTTTTACCGGTTTCTATGATGGTGGCGGATATACAATTGATAATATGTTTATTGCCGGTAATTCTAAAATGTATATCGGGCTTTTTGGAGTCAGCATGGATGCTACGATTAAAGATCTTGGCTTAAGGGATCTTAATATAACAGGAGATATTTTTGTCGGTGGACTCGTAGGGTATATTTGGACTTCAACAATCACTAATTGTTATAGCACGGGGCAGATGAGTGGAACAGAATTTGTCGGTGGACTTGTAGGGTATAATTTTGAATCAGCCATCACTAATTGTTATAGCACAGGGCAGATGAGTGGAACAAAAATTATTGGTGGACTTGTGGGATATAACGATAGGAATTCAACAGTCAACAATTGTTATAGCACAGGAGATGTAAGTGGAACAATTCAAGTCGGTGGATTCCTTGGATATAGTAATTCTTCAACAATAAGAAATTGTTATAATATGGGAAGCGTTACACGCAGCAGTGGCACAGGAACAAGTTTGGCCGGTTTTTGTGGTTATAGCGCAAATGATACAATTGAAAACTCTTATTCTACTGGTTCTGTTAGCTATACAGGCGATACAGATCCCACTGATAAAGGTTTTGTTGGCGAGGAATATAGAGACGGAAGCTTTGGCTCTAATTTCTTTGATAGCGGTGCATCAAATCAAAGTACCTCAACAGGAGCAAGCGCCAAAACTACAGCTGAAATGAAAACTGAATCTACATTTACTGATGCTGGATGGGATTTTATAGGTGAATCCACCAACGGTACCGATGATATCTGGAAAATTGATAACGACAACAATGATGGTTATCCGTATTTTGATTGGCAAGTTTTTATTGAGAAAGAAAGTCCCGAAATTATTAAACTGATTTTAGTCTCGGATATTGATACTGCAAGTGTAAAAGCAAGTGCAGAGATCACATCTCTTGGAAATCCAAGCATTGTTGAGCACGGTTTTGTATGGGCCCAAAATGGAGATTTTAAAAATTTATCTGATCAAGTATTATTAGGAACAAAAAATGCAGTTGGCACTTTTTCTAAAGAATTGGCCGATCTGTCTGTCAATACTTCTTATGATATTTTTGCTTTTGCTACCAATCATCGTGATACAGTTTTTACAGATACGAGCAGTTTCAGGACCTTGGGATTAGCTCGTATTTCTACAGTTTCAGTGGCGGAGATCAATTCGGGTTCTGCGACAGTAAACGCAGATATCATCAGTTTAGGTCATCCCAATCCAACACAACATGGTTTTTGTTGGGCTACTACTGAACTTCCCGGGATTGAAGACAGTAAAATTGAATTGGGTGTGGCAGATTCTACCGGTAATTTTAGTTCAACAATTAATGATTTACTCCCAAACACCCGTTATTATATTCGTGCTTTTGTAAAAAATGACGTAGGGACTGCCTATAGTGAGGAAGTCTCATTTAACACTTTAGAAACATCAATAAATTCTCTTCCGGCAGAGTTTAGTATAAAACAAAATTATCCCAATCCCTTTAATCCGACTACAACGATTGAATTTTCACTACCAGTCCAGTCCGATGTAACATGCAGTATTTATAATGTCAAAGGCTACTTGGTTAAGGAATACAGCTACGAGCAGAATGCCGGAACTCATCGTATTATATGGGATGCCTCAAATGTATCAAGTGGTATTTACTTGATCCGTTTTATTGCCGAAGCGTCGGATGGATCTGAGACGTTTGTGGATTATCAAAAGGTGACCTTGTTGAAGTAAACTATTAACGTAAATCTATTACTAAACAGGCAAGGAAATGTTCTTTGCCTGTTTTTATTGTTATGATAAGATATTATGGAATAAACACTTACAAAACAGCATATCAGCGACATAAAATATTCACTGGTCAGTTTTTTTGGTCCCTACTACGCTCTGCGAGCTTCGAAGGGTAGGCACCTATCTAGCTCAAACTCACGTGAGTACTAGGTAGTTTTTGTACTGAAAATACCTGTAAAATTTATACTAACAAATATATCCCCTCCCTCCTTTGTATAATGCTTTAACAAGTAGGCAGAACAACTATTTAGTTTATCGTGTCCTTCCTACGTTCCGAAGATTCGGAACTTCCATCCTTCGTCCCGACAATTCGGAGCTTCGGACGGCACGGCGAGGGATAAACAGTTTATTTAGCTATCTTGAACATCCTATGATCCTGTCTAAGTATTAGCAATCATATAAATCCCGTTATCCTGTCAAAGGTATTAGCCAGTGATCCTGTCTAAGGTATTAGCAATCATATAAATCCCGTTATCCTGTCAAAGGTATTAGCCAGTGATCCTGTCTAAGTATAAGCAATCATATAAATCCCGTTTTCCCGTCTAAGGTATTAGCCAGTGATCCTGTCTAAGTATAAGCAATCATATAAATCCTGTTATCCCGTCTAAGGTATTAGCCAGTGATCCTGTCTAAGTATTAGCAATCATATAAATCCCGTTATTCTGTCTAAGGTATTAGCCAGTGATCCTGTCTAAGTATAAGCAATCATATAAATCCCGTTATCCCGTCTGAGGTATTAGCCAGTGATCCTGTCTAAGTATTAGCAATCATATAAATCCCGTTATTCTGTCTAAGGTATTAGCCATTGATCCTGTCTAAGTATTAGCAATCATATAAATCCCGTTTTCCCGTCTAAGGTATTAGCCTATGATCCTGTCTAAGTATTAGCAATCATATAAATCCTGTTATCCCGTCTAAGGTATTAGCCAGTGATCCTGTCTAAGTATTAGCAATCATATAAATCCCGTTATCCTGTCAAAGGTATTAGCCAGTGATCCTGTCTAAGCATAAGCAATCATATAAATCCTGTTATCCCGTCTAAGGTATTAGCCAGTGATCCTGTCTAAGTATTAGCAATCATATAAATCCCGTTATCCTGTCAAAGGTATTAGCCAGTGATCCTGTCTAAGGTATTAGCAATCATATAAATCCCGTTATCCTGTCAAAGGTATTATCCAATCATCTCGTCTAAAGTCATCCTGTCAAAATAATTGATAGTTTTTCTTGCACTTCTCCCGTATTGGTGTTATACTCATGTAGAACACCAGAGTAGAGGTGTGATTAAAACGAAAAGAGACAGAATGAGCATTAATTTCGACAGTTCAAAAGCTATATACCTCCAACTGGCCGATCTCATCAGAGAGTCGATCATGTCCGGGGCGCTTAAAAGCGGAGAAGCAATTCCTTCCGTGCGCCAATTGTCCACTGAGTACAGATTAAATCCACAGACAGTTTTAAATGCCACACAATTACTTGTCGCCGAGGGTTTACTGGATAAACAACGTGGACGTGGTTATTTCGTCACTGATTCAGCAAAGAATGTCGTCACTGAATCCGCCCTTATAGAATTTAAAAATGTAATCATTCCGGACATGATCAAGCAGGCCGGGATCTTGAAGATCTCCAAAAATGAATTGTATAAGCTTATTGATGAAGGCTTTGATAAATAAGCGGCATATCTATTATAAAGGAAGAGGAATGGAAAATTATATTTCAATTAAGGATCTTAACAAAAATTACAGGCAGCTTCAAGCTCTCAAGAATGTGAATCTTGAGATTCCCAAGGGTAAAATTGTTGGACTGCTGGGCAAAAATGGGGCAGGGAAGTCCACGTTGATGAAATGTATGCTAGGCATGCTAAAATATGAAGGTGAAGTTTGCATGCTTGGTAAAAATATCAATGAATGGAAGCATGAGCTTTATGGACGTGTCGCCTTTATTCCCGACGTCAGTGGTCTTGATCCTCGCTTAAGTGTACAGGAAACCATTGATTTTGTTTCAGCTGTAAATAAAAGCTGGAACCGGGAAAAGTCTAAACGACTATTTGCCGAAAGCGAATTGCCCTGTGATCAAAAAGTCGGAACTCTTTCTAAGGGGATGAAAACAAAACTGTACCTGCTTTTGACCCTCTCTAAAGATGTTGATATTTTATTGCTTGACGAACCCACACTGGGCCTGGATATTGTTTTCCGTAAAGAATTTTATGATCTCCTCTTAGGCGAGTTCTACGATGAAAATAAAACCGTGATCATTTCAACACATCAGGTTTCAGAGATAGAAAATATTATTCATGATGTAATATTTATTGACAAGGGAGAGATTCTGCTAAATAAGTCAGTTGAGACATTAAAAAGTAAATGGCATATCTATGAAGCGCCTCTGGATCAGGAAGAAAAGCTCAAATCCTACAATCCTGCAATATTGACCAAATCATTGGGACATTATCGAGCGCTACTTGAAGGGAATGTTAGTATAGAAGGTGCAAAGAGATCTGTACCTGAATTATCGGACATTTTTATTGCATTAACACAGGCAAAAAAGGGATAATGATGGCACATTTAATAACATTATTAAAAACAGAATATCTCAAACGGAAAAAAACTTACTGGACACCGGTATGGATCATAGCCGGTATTATGGGTGGGGTTATATTGTTAGGCTTGATAGCAAGCTGGACTCATAAAGTGGATGTTCAGGTTAATATGATGGATCTATCTATGTTTTTTGAAGACATGGGAAAAGGTATGTATGTAAACGCAATGGGAACTATGATGCTTGTTGTTTTTGCTTTCTCAATTAGTTTGTTGATTAATGCACCTACTTCCTTGTCTAAAGAAAAACAGCTGGGCTGTGATCTGTTTTATCGTTGTCAACCCATAAATATATGGCTGAATACAGCAGGAAAATATATCATGCATGTGTTGTCCGGAGTACTTGGTGTAATCGTGGTGGGTTTTATCGTCACCTTCATCCTTACAATAGCTTCCGCTAAAGCAATGGGTGGATTTTATCTGGGAGCTGCTCTGAGTGGGATGTTTGTAGCTGTAGTGCTTTACTTTAAAGTTTGCTTGGTATTTGGATCCTTATTTTTCCTTTTTTCAGCGATTTTCAAGAATAGCGCTATCGTAAAAGGCTTAATCACTATGGCTTTGATCGATTTTGTATTTTATTTAATTGAACAAATTTTCAGGAACACTATCGACCTGCCAAGTATTTATCAACTGTTGACTTCTTTGTTAGGTGATGTAAATCTTAATGATCCTCCCGGTTTGGGGAAAATGATTTGGGATGTGAAATTCCTGATATCAATTCTTTTTGCCGGACTTTGTTATACTGGAGGAAGTCTTATTTATAAATATCAAAGAACTGAAGCTTAGGAAGATAAAATGAAAAAAAATAAAATTCTTTTAAGTTTTTTTCTGATCCTGGTTGCTGGCATAGGCTTTGCAAAATATCTACATGTATCCGGACCTGAAACAACTCAGGATTACCGAATAAAAAATATCGCTAATTTGGAAGTTAGCTCTCAAATTGATCTATATCTTTCACAAGGCGATGAAGAAGAACTTATTGTTGAGACATACAAAAGTCTTATACCACATATTAAGGTGGAACAAAATGGGCAGCGCTTAAGAGTTTATCTTGATCGAAAAGTTCATAGACTTAAGTGGAATGGCAAAAAAGAAAAGATAAACGCATATCTAAAAGTTAAAGACCTAGATAAAATATCACTTTCCGGAGCTTGTGATCTGTATATGCAAACAGAATTTGAAACAGAAGATCTTAAAATTTTGGCGAATGGAGCCTCTGATCTTGAGTTTGCTAAAATTAAAGGCAAGAATATTCATCTCATAATGTCAGGTGCCAGTGATATTGATCACGGGGAGATCCAAGCGAAGAGAATATATATCAATACCATCGGAGCAAGTGATGGAGCATTGACCCTTGATGCGGAAAGCATAGAAATAATAGCCTCCGGAGCCTCTGATTTTAATATTGATATAAAAGCGCAGGATATTAAAATCAAAGCCTTGGGATCATCAGACTTTAAAGTGCGGGGTAGAGCGAAGAATTTTATGCTTCAGGCATCCGGCTCATCCGATATACAAGCTTATGATCTAATGAGTGACAAAGTCATTGTAAAAGCTTCTGCTTCATCAAGTTGCCGGGTCAATTCAAAAAACTCTTTAGAGGCAAATACATCGGGTGCTTCATCAATTTATTATAAGGGAAATCCGGAAAATCTTAAGCTAAATATTACCGGGGCATCCAGCATAAAAAACAAATGATCCGGTTTAAGGTCGGAAGGGGAATAAAAATGAAAAAAATAATATTGGCTACATTAATGCTACTGCTTCTGTTTGGTTGCGATGTCAATACAGATCGCTTGGAAAGGATCAAGGTAAGTGGAGAACTTATAAGAATTGAAGATAGCTTTCGTGATTTCACCGAGATTATAGTTGTTGGACCTTTTGATATTGTTTTTGACCAAGATATTGCTTCGGGGATAGAACTGGAAAGCTACGAAAGTCTGATCGATGTTTTCAGCGCTGAAATCCATGATGATGTACTTTTGCTTTATCTTCTTGATACAAGCAAAGTCTCGGAGTTTACCTTTGGTGAAGACAATTTGAATTCATCAGCCATATTAAGTGGATCTCGTTTAAAATGGCCTAATAATAAAAAAGTGCTTAATCTAAGAATATCACATCAAGAACTTGAGAAGATACAGGTTATTGGTGAATGCAGTATTGTATCTGAGGATATTTTTGCCGGAGAAAGGCTAAGTCTGGAAATTGCCGGTGCATTAAACTTTGAGGCAGCACTGGATATGCATAAATTTGATGCAGAAATTGCCGGTGCCGCAAATCTGAAATTAAGCGGCAGTGTAGATGTTTTTGACATAGAGTGTGCGGGCGCAGGAACGATAAAGGCATACGATCTGATAGCTAAAAAAGTCAATATTGAGATCGCCGGTGCCTGTAATGCCAAAATTCATGCCCTCGAAGAGATTAATGCCGAAATTGCGGGAGTAGGGACTATTAAATACAAGGGGAATCCCACAATAATTAATTTTGAAAAAGCCGGTATAGGCTCTTTAAAACCTGCTGAAAAAGACAAAGAAGATCAAATAGAAATATAATATTCTTTGAAAACATTAAGAGGACGGTCAGACTCGTCCCAAAGAAGAAAGCAAAATAGAATTGCTAATTAATAGTATTGAGAGGTGACAATGAAGATCAAGTTAAAGTTGGTCTGTATATCGTTATTTGCACTTGCATTTTTGGGAGCTGAAACGCTTTCTCTGGAAGAATGTATCAATATTGCAAGATCAAATAACCCCAGTATTCAAAGTGCAAACTTAAGCTCCGAGATCGGGAGATCCAGGCTTCGTCAGGCTTATAGTACTTTGCTTCCATCCGTATCGGTTTCATCGGGCTTGTCATCCTCAAGCCGGTCAAGCTGGGATATAGGTAAAAGTGTTGGTTTAAATGCCGGAATGACCTTTTATACTCCCGGTATGTACTCAGGGATTAAGTCTGCATCAATTAATTCTAAGGTAAATGAACTAAATATCCAAAGTGATCAGAATGATGTGATATCTCAGATATCAGCTCTTTATTACAGAATATTAAGCATTCAAAAGATCATTGAAGTCTATGAAGTTAATATTAGCGTTGCAGAAGAAAGTCTGAGGAAAACCCGCTCAATGTATGAAGAAAGAGTGATCACAGAATCCGATGTCTTAAAATCGGAAGCTCAAAAAGGTGATTTTGAATCTCAACTTTTAGGCCAAAAACAAATTTATGCTTCATATCTAAGGTCCATGAATATTTTACTTGGCTTGGATCCCAGAAGTGACTTATCCTTGATCGATATTGATGTCGAAAATATCTCAATACCCAATTATGATGAAGCCCGTGAGGAAATGTTAAATTATAATCCTGCTTTTGCTACAGCTATTCTACAGAAAGAAGTATCAAAAACTTATGTAGCTGCTGCGAAGGAAACATTCTTGCCATCTGTATCGGGGGGATATTCTTATAGCAATAGTTTAGAGAATGCAGTAGATCCTATCAATTCAGTCTCACTTTCAGCTTCCTGGACTTTGTTTAACGGACTTTCAAGAAAAGAAAATTTAAGTCAGAGCAAATTACAATTAGAACAGGCAGAAATAAATGTGGATAATATACTTCGCTTGCTGGATCAAGAACTCAGCGACCTTTACACACAGTTTGAGACCTATACGGCAATGATAGATATTAATGAACGCCGACTCAGATCCGCCAAGCGGGATTTTGAGATCGTACAGCAGCAATACGATTTGGGCAAAGCCACTATTCTTGATAGAATGCAAGCTCAGGTTGCTGTTTTAAGTGCAGAAAGTGCCTTGGTTGAGGCAAAATATTCCCGTAAAATGGTGGAAGCGGATATCTTAAAATTAATCAATAAAATATAGGGTTAGAGATGAAAAAAACACTTATCATAATGTTGAGCCTTGTGCTGTTGGCTGTTTTTATATTCTTCACAATGAAGCAAGATAATAAAAAAGCCCTTCCCGTAAAAATGGAAAAGGTCACGTTACACACAGTAGAATCTAAAGTTTACGCAGCCGGTTATGTGCAACCTGTTATCAAAGTTAATATTTCAGCCAATGTTGCCGGAGAGATCAAATCTCTTGATGTAAGAGAAGGTCAAAAGGTAAAAAAAGGACAGCTCTTAGCGCAATTGGATAAGGTTATGTATGCTGCTTCAGTTGACCAGGCGCGCTCATATTATAAATCAGCAAGATCAGCTAAAGAGGTTGCGGAAAAAGAATACGAACGAGCAAAAAGACTTTATGAAAAGAATAATTACAGTGAATCTCAATATGATCAGGCCAAGGCAAGCTTTGATCAGGCTTCAGCCGGCTTGGAACAGGCTTTTGCAAGTCTGGAACAAGCTGAAGATAACCTGAGAAAAACCACTCTGGTAGCACCTATCAATGGGACTGTTATTGGTCTGCAAAAGGAACAGGGCGAAATGGCCTTGGGCTCAACTTTTCAGGCGGATATTGTGATGACAGTTGCTGATCTCAGTGCAATGGAAGTTGAAGTGGATGTCAATGAAAATGATATCGTGAAAGTCGCTCTGGAAGATTCAGTCGATATAGAAATTGACGCTTTAGCCGATAAAGTATTTAAGGGTGTCGTTACAGAGATCTCTCAGTTGGCAACGACTCAGGGTGCGGGTACACAAAATGCCATTACTAATTTTAAGGTGACAGTAAAAATGTTGAATAACCCTCCTGAGATCCGCTCCGGGATGAATGCCACAGTTGAGATTTTGACGGATAAAAAAGTCGATGTCGTTGCTATTCCCATTCGTGCTGTAACAGTTCGTCCTGGTGATAAAGTCAAGAAAACAGATGCTCCCAAAGTCATTAAATCGGGGAAACCCGAGCTTCTTGAAGTTGTGTTTGTCGTAGAAGAAGACACAGTTCGTGCTCTTCCTATTGAAATCGGCATTAATTCCGAAGATTATTTTGAAGTGATAAGCGGTTTGGATACTACACATACCATCGTGACAGGTAATCATCAGGCCTTGACCTTTGATCTGCAGAATGGTACAAGCGTTATTGACGAAAAAAATGCCAAGAAAAAAGGTCGTAAGTAAGAGATGGAAAGGATAAAGGACAGAAGATGTCATTATTAAAATTACGAAATATTCACCGAATATATCAAATTGGCGAGATTGAAGTCAGAGCTTTGGATGGTGTTGACTTGGATGTGGAAAAAAACGAATACCTTTCCGTCATGGGACCTTCGGGAAGCGGAAAATCTACGCTCATGAATATTATTGGCTGCTTGGATACACCAAGCAGCGGTTCTTATGAGCTTGATGGAAACGCCATTCATCAAGAAGTGAAAAATGGTAGCGGTATTGCAACAGATGATCAACTGGCGGTGATCAGGAATAAGCAGATAGGTTTTGTTTTTCAGACCTTCAATTTGCTTCCGCGCATGAGCGCCCTGTATAATGTAGAATTACCCTTAATCTATGCTGGTGTTCCTCGAAATGAACGCTTGGAACGAGCCAAAGAAGTTCTTGAGAGAGTGCAACTGGCAGATCGCATGAATCACAAGCCCAATGAACTTTCGGGCGGTCAGCGACAGCGTGTTGCCGTAGCTCGTGCTTTAGTAAATAATCCATCCATTATTCTTGCCGACGAACCCACAGGAAATCTGGATTCTAAGACGTCCAGTGATATTATGGATCTGCTGACCGATCTTCATGTTCAGGGGAATACCATTATTCTTGTGACACACGAACAGGAGATTGCAGAGCGTGCAGGCCGAGTGATTCACATGTTAGATGGCAAGATCAGCGACGATAACAAAAAGAAATAATTTATGTTCAAGCAAATATACACGAGTATTATTATCGGATTTAAAGCGGTCTTTCAAAATAAAGGCCGTGCTTTTCTGACCATGCTAGGCATAATTATCGGTATTTTATCGGTGTCTCTCATGGGAACTGCTATCAATGGCATTGATAATGTTTTTGATGATACCATAGGGATGTTTGGTGACGATGTGCTTTATGTTCAGCAATTTCCTTGGTTTATGGGAAACGCTGATTGGTGGGAATTTCGTAATCGACCTCGTATAAAAGAAGAGTATGCTAAAAAGATAGTCGAGCGGGCAGAATCAATTGAGATCGCGTCTGTAGAAACGAATCGCCGGGTGACTTTATCCTACGATAAAAATAGCTCCGAGGGTGTTGATCTGAGTGGTAAGGGTTGGCAATCTGCCTATATAGATGTTGCCCGGATAGACAAAGGTCGCTATTACACACAGGTCGAAGAAAAAAATGCTTCACGCGTAATTGTTATCGGATCCGAAGTTCATAAACATCTTTTTCCCAATATTGATGATCCCACCGGATTAAAGATCCGGGTTAATGGATTAAAATTCCGTGTTATTGGTGTGTTCAAAGAACAAGGCAAGGTGATGGGAATGTTCTCTATGGACAATATTGCCCTTATCCCTTTTCAAACCATGAAATCTGTATTCGGTCGGGTATGGTGGATCTCAATACCACTTAAGATAAGAGAAGGTGTGGATAAAGATTTTGCCCTTGAAGAAGTTAGAGGTATTTTGCGTGGCATGCGCGGATTAAGACCTCTGGATAAAGATAATTTTGCCATCAATCAGCAAGAATCTATGCAAGCTGAACTGGGCAAGATTAAATCGAGCATTTCAATTGTAGGTATCGGCATCGCCGCTTTGTCATTATTGGTTGGCGGTATAGGCATTATGAACATTATGTTCGTGAGTGTAAAAGAGCGAACAAAAGAAATAGGTATTCGTAAAGCTTTGGGTGCTAAACGCTGGGTTATTATGATACAATTTTTATTTGAGGCAATTATTATCGCCTTGATAGGAGGTGCTATTGGACTTGTCTTGACTTCCTTATTGGTGGGAGTTGTGCAAAAGTTCTTTGTTGCCAGCATGTCCTTACAACTGGTAATGACAGCTTTGGGTGTTTCTATCAGTGTGGGAATTTTGTCGGGTATTATTCCCGCATCTCAAGCCTCAAAAATGGACCCCATAGAGGCTATGCGTTACGAATAAAGGAGAAGAAGGTGGAATTTAAAGAAATATATTTATCTGCAAAATCCTCGATAAAACAAAATAAGCTGCGTTCATTTTTGACGCTTTTAGGAGTGGTCATTGGTATTTTTTCCATCATCGGTGTCATGACCGCCATCAATGTTTTGCAACAAAGTGTCGAAGATAATATGAGTGGACTGGGGACAGGTTCTTTTCAGGTACAAAAATATCCCCAGATGAATGTGAATAATTCCCGGGCTCGTTATCATAATCGCAAGAATCTGGATTTAAGGGATTTTGAGCGCCTTGTAAAGCGTTTGGAAGTGGTGGATTATGCTACAGCTGAGGACTGGAATTGGGGCAAGATCATAAAATATAAAGATAAAGAGACCAAGCCTAATATAGGACTTGGTGGTATCACGCATAATTGGGAATTTACAAATAATCTTAATGTTGATGCGGGGCGGATGGTTTCAGAGGTCGATATGAAAAACGGTTCTCATGTTGCCGTGATCTCTTATGATGTGATAGATATTTTGTTCAAGAATCGCGATCCTATCGGTGAGTTTATTAAGATCGATGGTGTAAAATATCGTGTGATCGGCATAGCCGAAAGAAGAGGTCAGAGTTTTGGCAGTAGTCAGGATAACAGGGTTTATATACCTTTGAGCACTTATTTTAAATATTATGGCAAGGCGAGTTATACGTCCTTGAACTATTGCTTTTCAGTTATAGATCAGGAGAATTTTGAAGAAGGCATGCAAGAAGTGATCAATGAGTTGCGCATTATTCGTGGTGTTCCTTTAGGCGAAGAAAATGATTTTGAATTATGGACCAATGCTTCGTTGATAGATAATTTTAATAAAATGACAGCTGCTATCAAGATCGCGGCTGCCATTATTGCATCCATCGCATTGTTGGCCTCGGGTATAGGGATTATGAACATTATGCTTGTAACCGTATCTGAGCGTACCCGTGAGATAGGTGTAAGAAAAAGTCTGGGTGCAAAGAGCAGTGACATTCTCTATCAATTCATGATAGAAGCAATAATCCTCACAGAAATGGGAGGAATTTTCGGAATTATTTTGGGAGTGATCGCAGGGAATCTCCTGGCTTTAGCTATGAAAGTCCCCTTGGTGTTTCCTTGGGACTGGACCATTATTGGTCTTGTTGTTTGCTCTGCCATTGCCCTGATCTTTGGTTCTTACCCTGCCTATAAAGCAGCAAAACTCGATCCAATTGAAGCACTTCGTTATGAATAACGCAAGGCAAAGGGCAAAAGTACAAAGCCCAATTAATTATCAGTTGACAATTTAAGGGAAAAGTAATTGGCATTTCGACTCCCGATATTCATCGGGACAGGCTCAGTGGTCCGTCCACCGTATCTGCCGCAGGGCGGAGAAAGCTGGAAGAAATCTCAAACAATGAAAAAAAGAAAAATATTCCTACGAATGTAGGGGCGGATCCATGTATCCGCCCATTATTATTTTGTATAAACCCAAATGAAAATAATTGATAATTAATAACTAACAACGAAGAAATACATGTCTCATTAAATAATGTCAATGTCACCCTGAACAATGTCAGACTGAACATAGCTTTTCAAAATAAAGGGCGTCACCCTGGATTCAGTTCAGGCCCTCTATGAGATTGCGGTTTTCACTAATACTTTCCGGCATGAACTCTCGCAGAGATTCTACCGGCCCTTCCGAAGCCTTGGCGTAGCATGGTTATCCTATCTAAATCAATCTCAAGTATCCTGTTATCCTGTCGAAAAAGGTCCTGTTATTCTATCTAAATCAATTTCAAGTATCCTGTTATCCCGTCGAAAAAGGTCCTGTTATCCTATCTAAATCAATTTCAAGTATCCTGTAATCCTGTCTAAATCAATCTCAAGTATCCTGTTATCCCGTCGAAAAAGGTCCTGTTATCCTGTCAAAAATCGAGTTTCAATCGCAAAAACGCAAATTCCCCCGGATCCCCAGGAAGTTGTACCCAGACATTCCTAGCACCGCCATGAGCGGCTTCTAGTTTAGATCCGTGTTGATCTAAAATAGCATTAAGAGTAAAATTTGTATCTTTATCAGGTGTAATTAGCGTTAATTCGTCTCCGGGTAAAAAGCGATTTTTGACTTCTATCTCGGCAAGACCGGATGTCGGATCGTAATTCTTGATAACACCACAAACAGATTCACCCAAGCCGGCTGAATAACCATCTTCTTGGTTTTCGCCATATTGACGTGGATTGCGGGAATAAAAGCCCGAAGTATATGTCCGGTTACTTAAACGCATCAGATCACGCAGGTTTTCAGGATCAAATTCCTTGTCTGCTAAATGGTCATCCAAGGCCCGCCTGTATGCACGCGAAGTAATGGCAGTATAGTAAGCCGATTTTGTACGACCTTCAATTTTTAGACTGCAAACACCGGCTTTTAAAATATCGGGTATTAACTCAATAGCGCAAAGATCTTTTGAGTTCATGAGATATGTCCCATGTTCATCTTCATTTATTGGAAAGCGATCATCGGGCCGATGGCTTTCTTTTACATAAAAACCCTCAGGTGGTGGCGTGTTGTATTCGTAGGGTTCTTGAGTATTTTCGATATCTAAAAGAGAGCCTTTATCAAAACCTAATTTATATAGCCAACGGCAAGAATTGGTACAGGTCCCCTGATTTGCATCACGATTATGTAGATAATTAGAGATCAGGCAACGACCGGAATATGAAATGCAAATTGCACCATGAACAAAAGTTTCAAGCTCTATGCCCGGGACTTTATCGTGCATCATTTGGATTTCATCGAGACGAAGTTCGCGACTTAAAATTGCGCGTTTAACGCCAAGATCATGCCAGAATTCTACAGAGGCCCAATTGACCGTATTGGATTGCGTTGAAAGATGAATATCCATATCGGGATGTTTTTTTCTGGCCATTGAAATCATACCCGGATCAGCCATAATTAAAGCATCGGCACCCATGGGAGCAATGATATCCAATTCTTCAAGAAAGGAATCAACCTTTAAACTATGAGGGTAGATGTTTAAAGTGATATATATTTTTTTGCCTAAAGAATGGGTGTAGTCAATAGCTTCTTGGAGATTTTCGTGTGAAAAGCCCGCTTCACGAGTGCGAAGAGAGAACTTTGGGATACCAGCATAAACTGCATCGGCCCCGAAAGCAAAGGCAGTTTTGAGTTTGAACATATCTCCCGCAGGAGCTAAAATTTCCGGTTTTTTCTTCATGAATATAATTTAGAGCAAGGAATGATAATCTCAAACTCAAATGAAATAAATTTAAGAGAAAAATGATTCTTTATGCTTTTAATGGATTATTTTTGATATAATCTCTCCTAATTCCTAATTCCTAATTCCTAATTCCTAATGCCTTAATATTCGATCATTGAGTGATCGTTTCCATTTAAATTCAGGATATCCCGCCAAGTGAATTTTCTTTGATGATGTGGTTTTGAATGCGCCTATTATATCGGGTAATGGCTTAATTTTTAGAATAGGTTCTTCAATTATTTTATTAGAGGTCGCCCTCTATATTGTTTTTTTAATTTCCTTTCATTTCAGCTTTCTGCATTCCGGCCCTCCTACGCTCCTGCGAAGCTACAAAGGGTCTTCGACTTCTGGTATATTCGCTTGACATTCCATCCTTTATAATCTAATTTTACAGGTTGTATCGTAAAAATAGGTGAACTATGAAAATACGCCCTGAAGATATAAAAAATAACCCCAATCGTCCGCAGCATGTAGCTGTTATTTTAGATGGTAACGGCCGTTGGGCAAAGAAACGCGGGCTGCCTCGGATGATGGGACATAATGAGGGTGTAAAAACAGTCAAAGAGATCGTTACAGCTTCTGCAGAGGCAGGTGTAAAGTATTTAACCATCTATGCATTTTCGAAACAAAACTGGGATCGTCCCAATGATGAAGTTTCTTTTCTTATGAGCTTGCTTATTAAAACGGCAGAAAGAGAAATTAAAGAATTACATCGGAACAATGTCCGCCTTATGATCATAGGAGACAAGAACGATCTTCCAAAAGAGGCCAGAGCCGTTCTTGAACAAGGCGAGAATTTGACAAAAGACAATGAATTGCTAACCCTGGTCGTCGCTTTGAGTTACGGAAGCAGAGATGAGATCTTACGAGCTACGCGTTCTCTGTTAGAGGATGTCAAGCGTGGAGATCTTAATGTTAATGACATTGACGAAACGTTATTTGAATCTAGATTGGACACAGCCAATATACCAGATCCAGACCTGTTGATCAGAACAAGCGGTGAATATAGGATAAGCAATTATTTATTATGGCAGATAGCCTATGCCGAATTTTATTTTACCGAAACACTTTGGCCTGATTTTAATACACAGGAATATTATCGTGCCCTTCAATCTTATACTTTAAGAGAACGGCGTTTTGGAAAAACAAGCGAACAGGTAAGCACTTAAATATGAAAAAAATCACGCTTTTATTTTTACTCACTTTTATTTTGAGTCTATCAGGTCTTTTTGCCCAACAAGAAAGTTTACGTATTGCATCAGTCACGATCAGGGGTAACGAAACAGCATCTGATAGAATTATTAAATTATCAATGGGGCTTATGGAAGGTTCTGAAGTAACGAATACTGATATTCAGAATGGTATTAAAAAACTCTATAATCTTCGCTTATTTTCCGATATCAAGATCCTGGCAACTCAGGAAACTGCAGCCGGTATTGATATTGTTATCCAGGTTGCCGAGTATCCACGAATTGATGATGTGCTTTTTGAGGGGAATAAGAAATTTAAAGATTCAAAATTGCAGGAAGAAATCAATCTGATCCGTGGTCAGGTTTTTACACCTCATTCAGTCAATAAAGCCAAATTAAGTATAGAGAACAAATACAAAGAAGCCGGTTTTTACAATGCATTCATAGATGTTATAGCTGAACCCTCCGAAAAGAAGGAAGGTCGTGTAGATATCACATTCTTGGTAGAAGAAGGACAACGTGTTTTTATTGACGAGATCGTGTTTAAGACACAGACAGATCTTTTTAAGCCTTGGCGCCTTCGCTGGCAGATGAAAGATACCAAGCAACGAGACTGGTACACATTTTTCCGTCCTGCAAAATATGATCAGGATAAATTTACCGATGACAAAAATAAGGTCATCCAATTTTATAGAGATAACGGATATCGAGATGCCCGTATTATTAACGAAGAGATCGTTTTAGATTCACTTGAAAAAAAGATGAAACTGATTATCAATGTGGACGAAGGGCCTCAGTATTTTTACCGAAATGTCAAGATTGAAGGTACAAGTAATTATCCGGCTGATTTTTTTCTTTATAATTTAGCTGCTACAGGTGTAAGAAAAGGCGAAGCCTTTAAAGAAAAATACTTTGAAATGGCAGTCGATGCTAAGATCAGATCTTTATATATGGATACAGGTTATCTTTATGCTTCCGTTACTCCGGAAATTACACCGGTAGGTGAGGATTCTTTGGATGTTCTGATCAAAATAAATGAAAATCATAAGGTATTTGTCCGTAGGATTAAATTTACCGGCAATACAAGAACCCGCGAATATGTGATGCGTCGTGAATTAAAAATCATGCCGGGTGATGTGTTTAACCGTGAAAAGTTAATGCGCTCTCAAAGAGAGATCTTTATGCTTAATTATTTTGCGGATGTAGTTCCTGATGTGCTTCCTGTAGATGACGAAAATATTGATCTTGAGATCAGCGTTGAAGAAAAATCATCAGACAGAGCAAACGCTTCCATTGGCTATAGTGAATATGATGGTCTGACCGGATCAGTTGGGATTGATATCAATAATCTCGGAGGACGAGGACAGCGCTTATCGGTTTCTTATCAAAAAAGTCGGGGCACCGATTATGTTAGTCTTGGTTTTACAGAACCGTGGTTAATGGGGCGTCCGAACACGGTGGGTTTGAATCTTTATTATTCAAAACGTGAAGCAGTTAAAGATAGTTATTATTACAGATATGAGTACTACGATCGTGAAACCGTGGGTGTAACCGGAAGTTTTGGTCGTCGTTTCCGCTGGCCGGATTCCTATTTTAGTGGTTCATGGGGACTGACATTTTCATACAAACATTTTTATAATATCCAGAACATGCCTTATTTCTTGCAATATAACCCCTCAGGCATTCAGGAATTGATGGCTAACAGTCTTACACAGGTCATTACGCGCGATAGTCGTGATAAGCCTGAATTCCCGACTCAGGGTTCAAAACTGATGTGGAAAGCTAAACTTTCCGGCGGTATTTTTGGCGGAAAAGAAGAATACGTAAAAAACCAGATTACTTTTGATACATTTACACCCATTGTTGATAAATTGGTATTCTATCAGAATTTCAACATGGGTCTTGTGATACCCTATGGTAAGCACGGCGTGATACCTTATGAAGAGCTTTTTCACCTTGGTGGTGCCAACGCAATGAGTTATATTACTCCATTGCGTGGCTATACAGATGGAAGTATTGCTCCTCCTAATTCCTCATACGAATCGGGTAACGCACTATTGAAATATAGTTGTGAATTGCGTTTCCTAATTTCACCCAATCCTACGCTTTACATCCTTGCCTTTGCTGAGGCCGGAAGAATTTGGGATGATCTGGGTGACATTAAGATCCCGGAAATGGCCCGATCGGCTGGTGTAGGCGCCAGAGTTTATATGCCGATGATGGGTATGTTGGGTGTTGATTTTGGTTATGGTTTTGATGAACTGTCCTATTATAATAGTACAGGCAAACAAGTTTATAAATCACCGGGCTGGGAAACACATTTTGTTTTCGGAATGCCCCTTTAATTAAGAAGGAGATATTTGTGAAAAACTGGACGAAACTACTGGTTTTATTAACGATCACACTGAGTGTTGTGTTTGCTGCCGATGCATTAAAAATCGGCTATGTTTATTCGGAAAAAATTATGATCGAATACCAAGAAGCTGTAGATGCCATGAAAAAGCTAGAAGCAGAAGCACTTGAACTACAAAAAGTATATGAAGAGATCCAGACTGATTATCAAAGACTCATTGAAGATTATGAAAAAAGAAAATTAGTGAGTTCAGAAGCATGGAAAAAACAGAAACAGAATGAAATTATTTCTAAAGAACAGCAATTACAAAATTATCAGTTAGAAAATTTTGGTCAAAATGGAACTATTTATCAAAAAGAAGAAGCATATCTTGCACCCGTTCTTGAAAAGATCAATGAAACATTGAAACGCGTTGGTGAGAAACAAGGTTATAGCTATATCATTGATGCTTCAAAGGGTACCATTGTTTATGCTGATGAAGCTTTAGACATTACTGATCTGGTCTTGGAAGAACTCAAAAAATCCAAATAAAGCAAAACAATCATAAACCGACTAAAATGAAAACTTGCTCATTTTGTCGGTTTTTTCATTTGTGTGAAATATGAAAAAAGTCCTGATATTATTTTTTCTTTTCTCTTTTTTTATTTCGACTCCCTTGAGAGCTGAAGCAGAAGATGTAAAGGTAATGTTGCGGGGCTTTTCGCGTTTATATCCCGCAATGGAGCATGTCCATACAAACTTACATCCGGGCATTGCTTTGACAAGTAGAGGAGAAGTTTTCCCCTTGTTAGCCACAAATATTTCTTTAGCTGACACATACTTTCTGGAAGCATGTCTGGGAGCCGCAAAGGTGAATAATATCGATGGTGGATTAGCGCAATATTCTATTGGGCTTGGTCACTATGATTCAATTAAAAAGATGGAAAATCTTTACTATTCATTTGCCCTATCTCTAAGAAATTTTAATTCCACCTATATAAATAGTTCTGCTTTAGTATTTGAAGCCTTGCTGGAACAAAAAGTCGATCAGTTATATGTAGGGATTGGCCTTGATCTGATTTCCCAGGATTACAAGATCCGTTCGGGCGGCGAGTATTCTGAAGACAAAGACAGAATCTATCATCCGGCTTTGATCGTTCATCTAAGAACGCGTTTTTTAAATCTCAGAGCAGCTGGTGTGCCAGGGGGTGTTAATCTTAATCTTTCGGCGAATTTAAATATGGAGAAAAAATGAGATCAGTCGCACTTTTAGGATCCACGGGATCTATAGGCAAGAATACTTTGCAGATCGTTTCAGAGCATCCTGACTCTTTTTCAATAAGTGTGCTGACTGCCAATACACAAGTAGAATTACTAATAGAACAGGCAATTAAATTTAAACCAAGATCAGTCTGCATTGTTGATGATTCATTTTATACAAAACTTAAACAGGCTCTGAGTCCTTATCATATTGAATGCTTTTCGGGTATGGATGCTTTGGTAGATCTAGTTAGAGAAGCTGACTACGATGTATTGTTAAATGCAATTGTAGGTGCAGCGGGTATGCAAAGTACCATAGAAGCCGTAAGATCAGGACGAGATGTGGCTCTTAGCAATAAAGAGAGCCTTGTCATGGCCGGCGAACTGATCAATTCCATTTGTGCTGAAACCGGAGCAAAATTATTCCCTGTTGATAGCGAACACTCAGCCATATGGCAATGTTTAGTTGGCGAAGACCCTGCAGATATAGATAAGTTGATCTTAACCGGATCGGGTGGCCCCTTTTTAAAGCGAGATCTTAGGACCTTTTCAGAAATAACTGTGGCAGAGGCTCTGAAACATCCAAATTGGTCCATGGGAAAAAAGATCACCATCGATTCGGCGACAATGTTCAATAAATGTTTAGAATTAATTGAAGCGGTTCATTTGTTTCATCTTGATGAGTCGAAAATTGATATACTTATTCATCCGGAATCCATTATTCACTCCATGGTACAATTTAAGGATGGATCCGTAAAAGCTCAATTAGGTGTTCCTGATATGAAGGTGCCAATTCAGTATGCATTATCGTATCCACGACATTTAAAAAGTAAATGGCCAAAGCTCGATTTGGCAGAGATTGGCACATTACATTTTGAAAACCCCAATCAGGTAAAATTTCCTTCCCTGAGAATAGCTCGTGAGGTCTTGAGAAAAGGTGGAACTTATCCGGCTGTTTTAAACATGGCAAATGAAAGAGCTGTCGCAAAATTTCTTGCAGAAAAGATATCTTTTACAGGAATATTTAAAGAAGTTGAAGCTGCTTTAGAAAGTCATTCAGGACTTGACCCCATGTCTGTGGATGATTTGCTAACAATTATAAGGGATGAATAACTACATTTTTCTTTTTTTGCAAAAACATTTAATAATTATTTCAATTTCCAAGACTTTTCTTTATATTTTACCCTAACAATAAATAGGGATGTTATGAATGAGTTAATAGCAGTCGTCGACGACGAAAAGGGTATTTTAGAGTTAACGAGCATTCATTTGAAAAAGTCTGGTTTTAAAGTTGCTACTTTTTTAAACGGTGCAGAGTATTTAGACTTTATTGAAACTACAATTCCAGACCTTACTATTTTAGATCTTACCTTACCGGATGCAGATGGTTTGGAAATTTGTAAAGCCCTGAGGCGTGAAAGAAAATTTGATCACATGTCAATAATCATTCTTTCAGGTCGTATTGAAGAAACTGATACGGTACTGGGACTTGAGCTTGGTGCAGATGACTATGTAAAGAAACCTTTTTCTCCAAAAGAACTAACAGCGCGAGTTAAAACAGTTTTAAGAAGAAAAGTCAGCCCTCTTTCCGATAAAGAAGTTGAGAACAAGATTATTATTAATAAAAATCTTGTTATTAATGTCGATCGTTATGAGGTTTTAGTAGATTCTAAAGTTGCAGCCCTAACACCGACTGAATATC